>UMDY01037927.1_pt1 | contig 11303 bp, 9 predicted proteins | sample 1964591 | NCBI WGS metagenome assembly UMDY01 (sample SAMEA4836004, study PRJEB28245) | human gut metagenome | biome: gut microbiome; material: fecal sample | place: Denmark | collected 2008
ATAAGAAAATTCAGGCTGATGGATGTATGTTAAACATTATTGTTTTTCAATTTTTGTAGTGGTAGACAGATGTTTATTATAAATGCTAATATAGTAAAATATTCACCCCCACCAATAACTTCAGTTCATCAAACTACCCTACAAATCGGTGCTTGTAGATTTTAGCTAAACTTCTGTTAACGAATACAAAAATTATCAATTAATACCATACAACATACACACTGTATAGTGATTTGAATTACGTAAATTATTTGAATATTATAAAAATGGTTATATGTCGGCGACCGTAGGAACACGCCTGCACTTAGCGAGTGGATGATCGTAAGATCATTCAGGAGCTTAGTACAGCTGCGTAGTGAGTCGAGCGAGAGCGCGTCGCAGACATATAACCATTTTTATAATATTCCACCAATAATTTCCGTCATCAAACTACAATTTACTCCCCAAAACTTATACCAATCGTCTTAGCGTCCTTAATCATCTGGCACTTCGGATCAACATATTTTAATTTTCCGGCAACTTCAGATAATGGAACCTTTTTTGTATCTTCATCAACGATACCAACCATATAGCCATACTCTTTATTAAGGATTAATTCAGCGGCATATGCTCCAACTCTTGTAGCAAGTACACGGTCGTAAGCACAAGGAGCACCACCACGCTGTGTATGTCCTGGAACGGTGACTCTGATCTCACGATTTGTTTTTTCTTCTAGTGCAGCTGCAATCTCATAAGCAACAGAAGGATATCTTCTTTCTGCAAGTTTTGCCTTATACTGTTTCTTCTTTAACTTCGCATCTTCTTTTGAAATAGCACCTTCAGCAACTGCGATAATCGAGAATTTCTTTCCAGCTGCAAAGCGGTTTTCTACAACTTCGGCTACTTTATCAATATCATAAGGAATTTCAGGCAGCAGGATTACGTCAGCTCCACCAGCAATTCCTGATTGCAGGGTAACATGTCCGACTTTATGCCCCATAACCTCGATGATAAATACACGGCTGTGAGAAGAAGCTGTTGTATGGATTCGGTCGATCGTATCAGTTGCAATATCAACAGCACTCTGGAATCCGAATGTCATTTCAGTTCCCCAAAGATCATTGTCAATTGTCTTTGGAAGTGTTACAACATTTAAACCTTCTTCACGAAGCATATTTGCAGTTTTGTGAGTTCCGTTACCGCCAAGAACTACAAGACAGTCTAATTTATATTTACGATAATTATTTTTCATTGCCTCGACTTTATCAAGACCGTTTTCATCAGGGATGCGCATCTTTTTGAATGGCTGTCTGGAAGTTCCAAGAATTGTACCTCCACGGTTTAAGATTCCAGAAAAATCATCTGGTGTCATACGGTCAGCAATATCGTAGATCAGACCTTTATATCCATCGCGGAAACCATAGATCTCCAGATCATTTCTCTTTACACTTAAACCTTTTACTACACCACGCATGGCAGCATTCAATGCCTGACAGTCGCCGCCACTGGTTAAAATTCCAATTCTTAACATGAATCTATCTCCCTTCGGGTTTTATATTTGCATTTAAATCATCTAACATTAGTTAACTACTATTTTAACATATAATTATATACAAAAATTATAAAATTTAGTAAATAAAACGTTAAGAAAGCGTAAAATCTGATAAAAAGATAAGATCATGATCTTTGTTTTCGTACAATCAAAATATCCGATAAAACAGATTAAGAAAATATAAAAATGTGCATTGAAAATAAATAAAAAACCAGATAATATAAATATAGAAAGTCACATATGAAATGTGGCGTATTCACGACGGAGGAAGCCAGATGAAAAGTGATCGTTTTTTAATAAAAGCAGCAGAACTTTATTACCGTGATGGATTATCGCAACAAGAGATTGCGAAAAAATTACATACATCAAGAACCAGTATTTCCAGAGCATTGATCCAGGCGAGAAATGAAGGGTATGTTCAGATCAGGATTCAATATCCTGAACAAAGTGATCTTGCATTGGAACGGAAATTAGAAGAAAAATATGGATTGACAGAAGCATTGATCGCTGTTCCGGCATATGAACAGTCATCGGATCAAGAAGTAGCGTTTCAAGCGGTAGACTATATTCTAAGAGTTTTGAAAAAAAACATGGTATTTGGAATGACATGGGGAAGAGCCATGCATGAATTTGTGGAGCAGTTGGCGAAAGATGAACGTCTTAGATCTCTTTCATTTCAGAATGTAAAAGTTGTTCCATTTCTTGGAACACCGGGAGCGATACAGTCAGATTCATGGAATACAACAACATATTCCAATACACTTGCAACGAAAGTCGGAAATTTATTACACTGTGCAAGTTATAACTTGTCTGCACCAATGTATGTGGAAGGTACAAAAGAAAAAGAGTTGATCGAAAGTATTGATGAAATCGCTAAAGTTCTTCATATGGCAGAAACAGCGGACATTGCATTGATCGGAATCGGATCGATGCAGGACGATTCTTCGATTATCAAGGCAGAAATACGGACAAAGGAAGAATACAAGGAACTAGTGAGAAAAGGTGCCGTTGGAGAAATCGTTGGAAGGATTTATGACAAGAATGGCCAGACGGTTGATGAGGATCTGAAAAGAAAAATGGTTGGAATTTCATTGGATAAGATCGCAAAGATACCAGTCAGAGTCGGAATGTCTTATGGAAAAGATAAGATCGAAGCAATCAAAGGTGCGATCGCAGGTGGATTAGTGAATGTGTTGGTAACAGATGTGCCGACGGCAGAGTTATTATTAAAATAATATAGAGATAAGAATATGAAGCTGATATGCAAATAAAAGTAAGCATATCAGCTTCTTTTTTATTGTAAAAATCTTGTAAATCAGCACTTTTTGTGTGATGGAAAAATAAAAAATTGTATTGACAAATAAAAACGTCGAATCTATAATAAAAAATATCAAATGACAATGTACATGGTCAGATGACCACACAACACAAACAGGAAGGAAAAGGGATAAGCTATGAAGACAAGAGCAGTCAGACTTTATGGGGAATCAGATTTAAGATTAGAAGAATTTGATATGGGAGAACTGAAAGACGATGAGATCTTAATGGAACTGATCACTGACAGTGTCTGCATGTCTACTTACAAAGAATCTATTCAGGGAGCAAAACATCAGAGAGTCAACGATGATATCAGCGAACATCCGATCATCGTAGGACATGAATTTGCAGGAATCATTCGTGAAGTTGGGGCGAAGTGGAAAGATAAATATCAAGTTGGAACAAAATATACCATGCAGCCAGCGATCAATATCAAAGGTTCTATGGCAGCCATCGGATATTCTTATGAATACTGCGGAGGAGCAGCAACCTTTATCAAAGTTCCGCCAATTGTAATGGAAAAAGACTGCTTATTACCTTTTGATGAAAACAGTGCATTTTTTGAGGCATCACTGGCGGAGCCTATGAGCTGTATCATTGGAGCATTCCATTCTATGTACCACAGTGAACGTGGTGTTTATGAACATAAGATGGGAATTGTAGAAGGTGGAAAGAGTGCACTTCTTGCAAGCTGCGGTCCAATGGGATTAGGAGCAATCAGTTATATGTTAAATTGTAATCGTAAACCTTCTTTACTGGTGATCACAGACATTGATGAAGTAAGATTAAAAAGAGCTAGTGAATTATTTACAGAAGAATATGCCAAAGAACGAGGTGTTGAAATCCATTTTGTCAATACTGCGAAAGTCGATGACCCAGTGAAGACATTAAGAGATTTAACTGGTGGAACAGGATTTGATGATGTATCTGTATATGCACCAGTCAGACCAGTGATCGAGATGGCAGATGAGATTTTAGGATTTGACGGATGCTTAAACTTCTTTGCAGGACCAGTGGATCCAAAATTATCTGCGATGTTTAATTTCTTTGACGTACATTATAAGATGCACCATCTGGTAGGATCAAGCGGTGGGAATACCGATGATATGAAAGAATGTTTAAAACTTGCAGGAGAAGGAAGATTAGATCCAGCTGTTATGATCACGCATATCGGGGGAATTGATGCACAGATTGATACGATATTGAATCTCCCAAAGATTCCAGGAGGAAAGAAACTGATGTATCTTGGAAAGAATCTTGAACTAACAGCAATTGAAGATTTTGAAGAAAAAGGAAAAACAGATGATAGATTTAAAGAATTAGCTAAGATTACAAAAGAACATAATGGATTATGGTCCAAAGAAGCAGAAGATTATCTGTTAGCTAATTTTTAAAAATGATACAAGTGGAACTTATAAAGTAAAATTTTAGAATGAATTTTCGGGAGGATGAAACAGATGTTAGTAAACAGTAAAAAGATGTTAGAAGAAGCCAAAGCAGGACATTACGCAGTCCCAGCAGCCAACATTGTAAACCTTGAGAATATCAAAGGAGTGATCGAGGCGGCAGAAGAAACAAAACACCCATTGATGGTGTGTCTGGCGGAGGTACATACACCGACATTAGGTATTGAAGAAGCAGCAGCGATCGTAAAATATTACGCAGAAAAAAGTAACCAAGATATCGCGCTTCATTATGATCATGGATTTACGATCGAGTTGGTTAAGAAAGCTATTGATGTCGGATTTACCTCCGTTATGATTGATGGATCAAGCCTTCCATTTGAAGAAAATGTGGCAAAGACAAAAGAAATCGTAGCATATGCACATGAAAGAAATGTTACGGTAGAAGCTGAAATCGGACACGTAGGAGAAGGAGACAGCTATCATGTTGAAGGAAATACAATGTTAACAACACCAGAAGAAGCAAAGAAATTTGTAGAACAGACAGGAGTTGATTCCCTTGCAGTATCTATTGGAACAGCTCATGGAGAATACAAAGGAATTCCACATCTGAATTTTGAAAGATTACAAGAAATTGCAACCGAGGTTTCTATTCCACTAGTACTTCATGGAGGATCTGGTTCTGGAGATGAAAATTTATCCAAAGCAGTAGAACTTGGAATTGCGAAAGTAAATATCTGTACAGACTTATTAAATGCAGCAAGAGATAATACAAAAGATGGATATGCCGAAAGAAGTTACTATGATAGTGTAACACTTGCAAAAGATGGATTTAAAGATTGCCTGAAACATTATTACGAAGTATTCCATACAAAATAAACAAAAAGAAATGCGAAAACATACAATTCAATATTGACGAATCGCCATTTTAAGTGTTAAGATAACTTAGTATGATAAAAGCGAAGAAGGAGACAGTACTTCTATCATGAACGCATGAGCGAGTCCGGGGCGGTGGAAGCCGGGTGTTAGTAAGATAAGAAGGAAGATCACTCCCAAGCTGCAGGCTGAATGAAGTAAGCTGTGCCGGTATCCTCCGTTAACGGGATAACATATGATAGTATGTGAAATAGGTGGTTTAGAAGCAACAGCGTTGTCCTATTTTGGACAGCGCTTTTTCTTATTTTTTCCTATTTCATTAGATTTTCTAAGAAGTAAAAGGAGAGATGAAGATGTACAAGAAAGTATCATCTGACATGAACTTTGTCGATCGAGAGAAAGAAACCGTAAAGTTCTGGAAAGAAAACGAAATTTTTGAAAAGAGTATCGAAGAAAGAAAAGACGATCCGACATATACATTCTATGACGGACCACCAACAGCTAATGGTAAACCACATATCGGACACGTTTTAACTCGTGTTATCAAAGATATGATCCCTCGTTACCAGACAATGAAAGGTCATAAGATCATTCGTAAAGCTGGATGGGATACACACGGACTTCCAGTCGAACTTGAAGTTGAGAAGATGTTAGGTCTTGATGGAAAAGAACAGATCGAAGAATACGGTATGGAACCATTCATCAAGAAATGTAAAGAAAGCGTTTGGAAATACAAAGGTATGTGGGAAGATTTCTCAGATACAGTAGGTTTCTGGGCTGATATGGAGAACCCATACATCACATACGATAATAACTTTATCGAATCTGTATGGTGGGCATTAAAACAGATCTGGGATAAAGGATTACTTTACAAAGGATTTAAGATCGTACCTTACTGCCCACGTTGTGGAACACCATTATCAGCACAGGAAGTGGCACAGGGATACAAAGATGTCAAAGAACGTTCAGCGATTGTTCGCTTTAAATTAGTAGATGAAGATGCATATTTCCTTGCATGGACAACAACACCATGGACACTTCCATCTAATATCGGTCTTTGCGTAAACCCAGAAGAAACATACGCAAAAGTAAAAGCCGCAGATGGATATGTATACTATATGGCAGAAGCACTGCTTGATACAGTTCTTGGAAGATTAGCAGACGAAGAAGCAGGAACACCTGCATATGAAGTCTTAGAAACATACAAAGGAAAAGACTTAGAATACAAAGAATACGAACCATTATATGACTGTGCAGCAAAAGTTGCAGAGAAACAGCACAAGAAAGCATTCTATGTAACATGTGATGGATATGTAACATTAACAGATGGTACAGGTATCGTTCATATCGCACCAGCATTTGGTGAAGACGATGCGAAAGTCGGACGCAAATATGAGATGCCTTTTGTACAGTTAGTAGACGAACGCGGTAATATGTCAGAAGAAACACCATTTGCCGGATTATTTGTTAAGAAAGCAGATCCAGAAGTCTTAAAAGATTTAGAGAGCCGTGGATTATTATATGATGCTCCAAAATTCGAGCATAGCTACCCACACTGCTGGCGTTGTGACACACCACTGATCTACTATGCAAGAGAATCTTGGTTCATCAAGATGACAGATGTAAAAGATCAGCTGATCGCAAATAATAATACAGTTAACTGGGTACCAAAGAGCATCGGTAAAGGACGTTTTGGAGACTGGTTAGAGAACGTACAGGATTGGGGGATCTCAAGAAACCGTTATTGGGGAACTCCATTAAATATCTGGGAATGTGAATGTGGACATCAGCATTCAATCGGTTCTATCGAAGAATTAAAGAGTATGTCTGATAACTGTCCAGACGATATTGAACTTCACCGTCCATATATCGACCAGGTAACAATTAAGTGTCCACATTGTGGAAAACCAATGCATCGTGTAGAAGAAGTAATCGACTGCTGGTTCGATTCAGGATCTATGCCTTTCGCACAGTGGCATTACCCATTTGAGAATAAAGAAATCTTCGAAGATAACTTCCCAGCAAACTTTATCTCAGAAGCTGTAGACCAGACTCGTGGATGGTTCTACTCCTTAATGGCAATTTCAACTTTATTATTTAATAAAGCACCATATAAAAACGTTGTCGTATTAGGACACGTTCAGGATGAAAACGGACAGAAGATGAGTAAGTCCAAAGGAAATGCAGTTGATCCATTCGATGCATTAGAAGAGCATGGAGCAGATGCGATCCGTTGGTATTTCTATACAAACAGTGCTCCATGGCTGCCAAACCGTTTCCATGCGAAAGCCGTTACAGAAGGACAGCGTAAATTCATGGGAACATTATGGAATACTTATGCATTCTACACATTATATGCCGAGATCGACCAGTTCGACCCAACAAAACATGCGTTAGAATATGATAAATTATCTGTAATGGATAAATGGCTGTTATCTAAGATGAACACAATGGTCAAATCTGTGGATGATAACTTAGGAAACTACAGAATTCCAGAAGCTGCAAGAGCATTACAGGAATTTGTAGATGATATGAGTAACTGGTATGTAAGACGCTGCCGTGACCGTTTCTGGGCAAAAGGAATGGAACAGGATAAGGTAAATGCATATATGACTTTATACACAGCATTAGTTACTGTATGTAAAGCAGCAGCTCCAATGATCCCATTCATGACAGAAGAGATTTACCAGAACATCGTAAGAAGTGTTGATGCATCTGCAAAAGAAAGTATCCACTTATGCGACTTCCCTGTATACAATGCAGAACAGGTCGATGAGAAATTAGAAGCAGATATGGATCTCGTATTAAAGATCGTCGTATTAGGACGTGCATGCCGTAATGGAGCAGCGATCAAGAACCGTCAGCCAATCGGACAGATGTATGTAAAAGCAGAAGCATCTCTGCCAGATTATGACGAAGCGATCATCTTAGACGAGTTAAATGTGAAGAATATCACATTTACAGATGACGTATCAAACTTCACAACATACAACTTCAAACCACAGTTAAAGACTGTAGGACCAAAATACGGAAAATTAGTTGGAGGAATCAGAAACTACTTAGCAGCAGTTGATGGAAATGAAGCGAAAGCTCAGTTAGACTCTAAGGGAGTATTAACATTTGAAGTTGATGGAACACCAGTAGAATTAGCAGAAGAAGATCTGTTGATCGAAATGGTAAAACAGGAAGGATTCGTAACAGAAGCAGACAACGGAGTGACAGTTGTACTTGATACAAACTTATCCGAAGAACTGTTAGAAGAAGGATTCGTCCGTGAAGTAGTCAGCAAGATCCAGTCTATGAGAAAAGAAGCAGGATTCGAAGTAACAGATCATATCACATTCTCTTACAAAGGATCAGACAAAGCCGCAGACATCATCGGAAGAAACGAAGCAGCGATTGCTGGAGATGTTTTAGCAGATGAAGTGAAAGCCGGAGAAGTTGCCGGATATGAAAAAGAATGGAACATCAATGGTGAGAAAGTTACTTTAGGTGTTGAAAAAAGATAATTTCATATAATGATGAGAGTGTCAATAAGTATAAATTGCTTATTTGTGCAAGCACAAACGCAATTTATACTTTTGACACTTACATCATATAACGAAGAAAATATAAAAAAGATCAGCTGTAGAAAGTTTTACAGCTGATTTTTTTGCTATTATTTATGAAATTTTCTTTGAAAGTGAAATCACATTAAGACCATGTTCTTCCAGAAAGATATTAATATCAATGAGATTCCATTTTTCATTATTGATATGCATCATGATCGCTGCATCTCTTGGAACTTTTGCATAAAGTTCACCGAGTTGTGCGATTCGCAGAGCATGTTGCGTGGTTTTTAGATCCATATGAGCCCCAAGACACAAAGCCAGCAGATAATCTCTGGAAGGATGAGGTTTCGTTCCATTTAAGATTTCATGGGCATAGCTTTGTGATATCCCACTGTTTTTGATGATCTGCGAAATTTTCAGGTCATGCTTTGCAATATAAACAGAGAAAAAATCCTGCAGGCTTGGTAACTGCTGAAGATTCTTAAGATAATTCGAAAAATTCTCCAAAGAAGTAGATTTTAATTGTTGATCTAAATGATCAGTTAATTGATCCTGCATATGTAAATATCCTTTCTCTCTTTGTGCTTATAATAAACGATCATTGCCCCTTCTTTAAGGAAACTGCTGCAAATACCGCACAGATCAGACACCAGGCAGCCCACACATTTAAATCTGCATAACTTCCTGCCATAGTAAATCCGCAAAGTGCACCAAGTGCAAATAAAACAATTAGTGCGATATTACCGCCCTTTGAACCATTTCTTGTAGCAATAGAAACAATTCCACCAGCCAATAAAATGATCGCAACGATCAATCCGGCAGAACCGCCACTTTCCCCATTTTCTGCTAAAGAATTTGAAATTCCAGCAGCACAAGACTGAAACATAACAAAAGCAAAAAGTACAATTGAGATGATTCCAGAAACTAATTTCCAAGTTTTCATATTTAATTCCTCCCTTCTATATGAACAATAATAAGAGTAGCAAATATTCATATAGAAATGTTTCGCTGACAGCGTAAATTTTTACTGTGAGCGATAAAGAACCTACCATATGATTTCTTCGATCAGCAGCATAAAGATCATAAGAATGACCAAAATCCCCAAAGAAATCAGACACTGTAGAACAATTCGAAGTACAAAAGGGAGAGAATGACCCAGAAAAGATCTGGTTCGGATATTTTTGTAGTTAAAATTATAAAAAATAAGGCTGAGTAACATCAGAAATACAAAAAAACGTTCATGCCATAGTTGTAGCCCAGTTAGAGGAAGTCCGGTTTTTGCATTTGTGAAATCTGAAGTCATACTACAGTAAAGAAAAGAGAGATACCCGAAGAATGCCAAGATCATTTTCCACAGCTTTCCAGTACGAAATCCTGGAATATCAGAATGTATCGAAGAAAGCGTAAATCCAGGTTTTCCAATATCAGAGGAAATATTATCGTGTAAAGCTGTCTTAAGTTCCTCAACCGTCTGGAAACGTTCCTCAGGATTCCATCGAATACATTTTGAAATGACGGAACGATATCTGTCATCTGCCAATTGATGTTTTGGATATTCTCCTGTCAATAAGCGGTTAAAAATAATCCCCAATGCATAAATATCAGATCGGGCATCAGACTGCCCAAATCCATACTGTTCTGGAGGGGCATATTCTTTGGTCCCAAGCAATTCGGTATCTTGTTCCTGCCCAGATTCATAATATCTGGCAGTATCGAAATCCACGATATAGACAAGATTTTCACTGGTCAAAATGATATTCGACAATTTCAGATCACGATGAATGATTGGAGGAGTCAGAGTATGAAGTGATTTTAACACATCACAAAGCTTACGCATGATCGCAAGAGCATCCGAATAGACCAGTGTTGTCTGTTCCTCAAGCAGCTGTTCCAAAGTTTGTCCATGAATATAATCTTCGATCAGAATCAAAGAATTATTTTCAAGGATCAGGTCATGAATTTTTGGAATTCCGGAGATTTGTAAGTCCCTCAACTGTTTATAAACATCCAAAGAAAATCTGGATAAAACTTTCTTAACGAAAATTTCACCAGACAACTTGTGTTTGATTAAATATATATGATTGTGATTTCCAAGAGTCGTCAGTTCCTCATAGCAGGATAGACGATATTCTTCTTCTAAAGTCATGTGTTAGGATTCCTTTTGGTTTATGTAATATGTCGTTGAATAATTGTTATATAATTAGTTTAACATAGGTTGATTGTGGAGGAAAGGTGTAGAGAAGATGGATTGAAAACATGAAATAACTATAGTATACTAAAAATAAATAAAATATGTGGAATAAACTGGAAAACACTTAAATGTATTTGAGATAGTGAGGAACAAATAGAGATGTTTCAGAGTGATTTCGGAATTATTGCGGATTATTTTGTGAAGAGAAGGAAGAGGAGTTAATAGAGGCGAAACACTAAAATTGATTATGATGGTTCAAAAGAAAATAAAAAAAGGAGATTCAATAGCAAAGATAGCCGATGATCTTGTAGAAGATGAAATTGTGATTTCGCCAATATATAAAATGGTAAAAGAATATCCAGAAGATACGGAGAGAGATATTTATCAGAGAGTGACATGCTCCCACCACTTAAATCCCTGATTTTGAAGTGGGG
>UMDY01014105.1_pt1 | contig 11277 bp, 10 predicted proteins | sample 1964591 | NCBI WGS metagenome assembly UMDY01 (sample SAMEA4836004, study PRJEB28245) | human gut metagenome | biome: gut microbiome; material: fecal sample | place: Denmark | collected 2008
AACGTTCCCCAATTTGGGGAATGCCTCGGCTTTCTCTTAGGAGACGATTCTTATATTCATTTGACTAATAGAACATATACATATATCATACCGTTTGAACATGAAAATGTCAAATGCTTTTCTAAGAGGATGATCATGGTGAGGTAAAAGAGCGGGATCTGATATGTGAAATAGCTTTTACAGGACTTTTTTATGTAAAGCCGAATGTTCTGAAACGCATATACAAAAAAGCACGACTAATTTTCAATTAAAAGAAATTTGGTCATGCTTTTTATATAAGTCAAAAATCTTTCCTAAAAATTAATATGCCCCTGCAGCCAGATTTGTGCCTTCAGCCGTCTTCCAACCGCCGGTTCGCCAATCACCTTTTCAACCGGTACGCATACATCAAATTGAAGCTCATTGGTTTCAACTGTAAGAACATAAAGTTTTTTCCCGGTAAGAAAATTTTCGATGGTATCGATATTCAGAATCTCACCAAGGATCGCATACTGGTCACATTCAAGACCAGCTGGCATAAAATGCGTATCGACAATACTGTAAATATCTTCCCCGCGAATTCTTTTTGATACTGCGGCATAGGTGTCGATGTCGTCAAGCGTAAGGCTTTCAATGGCATCGGGATTCCCTTCCTTTGCTGCGCTCATAAGCATCATCCGGTTGCGGAGATCTTTCGCTCTCTTGTCCGCAGCACCTGCATCCTTTGCGACCGGAAGCAAAATTTTCCCACTTAAGGCAAGCCCAGAAAAGGTTATAGAGATTGAACTTTTGTTCAGACCACCGAGAGTGGCTTCTTTTATGTATTCCATTCCGTTCTGGATATGGAAAATGATACTGCAGCCGAGCTTTACATCTTCGCAGACACCAATATAGGTCGGTGAGGATGCTTTCTGTTCTACTGCAATATCAGCATAAGAGCTGACTCCACTGCCTGAAAAATATGGGAAATAGCATTCTCTGCGGAACTCTTCATCATTTTCATCGATAAAGCCGCAGGAAGAAATGCCAATCCCGTTGCCGTATTCCCTGCGAAGCTCACAGAGATCTGTGTGCTCGTCCAGGGCAATACGGTCATATCCGGAAAATTTCTTTTCGGATTCAAGAAGAATCTGATACCATTCGCGTTCAGATGCGATATCGTGGAATCCGATAGCGTTTAAATATTTATGCAAAATTTACCTCGTTTTCTATCTGATTTCAGACTTACCGCCCATGTATGGACGAAGTACTTCAGGAATGCGGACAGAACCGTCTGCCTGCAGATTGTTCTCGAGAAATGCGATCAGCATTCTCGGAGGAGCTACTACTGTGTTGTTCAGTGTGTGTGCGAAATATTTGTTTCCGTCACTTCCTTTTACACGGATGCCAAGACGTCTTGCCTGTGCATCACCAAGGTTAGAACAGCTTCCTACTTCAAAGTATTTCTTCTGTCTTGGAGACCATGCCTCTACGTCACAAGATTTTACTTTAAGGTCGGCAAGGTCACCTGAACAGCATTCCAGTGTACGAACCGGGATATCAAGAGAACGGAACAGATCAACAGTGTTTTTCCACAATTTATCATACCATTCTTTGCTTTCTTCTGGTTTGCATACAACGATCATTTCCTGTTTTTCAAACTGATGGATTCTGTATACACCACGTTCTTCGATTCCATGAGCTCCTTTTTCTTTACGGAAGCATGGAGAATAAGAAGTCAGTGTCTTTGGAAGTTCAGCTTCATCAAGCATGGTATCGATGAATTTACCGATCATAGAATGCTCGCTTGTTCCGATCAGATATAAGTCTTCGCCTTCAATTTTGTACATCATAGAATCCATTTCGGCAAAGCTCATAACGCCTGTAACAACGTTGCTTCTGATCATGAAAGGTGGGATACAGTATGTGAATCCACGATCGATCATAAAGTCACGTGCATAAGAGATAACTGCTGAGTGAAGACGTGCAATATCTCCCATCAGATAATAGAAACCATTTCCGGCAACCTTTCCTGCACTTTCAAGATCGATTCCGTTGAATTTTTCCATAATTTCTGTATGGTATGGGATTTCAAAGTCCGGAACAACCGGTTCGCCAAATTTTTCAATTTCAACATTCTGGCTGTCGTCTTTGCCGATCGGTACAGATGGATCGATGATATTTGGGATAACCATCATATCTTTTTTGATTTTTGCTTCAACTTCTTTTTCTTCGGCAGAAAGTTCTTCCATACGGGCAGCGTTTTCCTGAACTTTTTTCTTAAGCTCTTCTGCTTTCTCTTTTTCGCCATGAGCCATGCATGCACCGATTTCTTTGGAAACTTTATTTTTCTCAGCACGGAGTGCTTCTACTTCGCCTTTGATTTCACGGTTTCTCTTGTCAAGTTCGATTACTTCATCTACAAGTGGAAGCTTTTCATCCTGGAATTTTTTCTTGATGTTTTCTTTTACAACATCTGGGTTCTGTCTTAAAAATTTAATATCTAACATAACTGTTCTCCTGTCTTATTTCTTTATTTTTATTACTGTGGTTTGATCGCATCCTGTACATCCGGATCATACATTTCCTGGTAAACGGCCTGATCTAGTGATTCGGCCTCTTCTTCAGAGAGCTCAATGTAACTTTCACCACGCACAATTTCTTTTATATAAGTGTAACAGCCATCTCTGCTGTGCATGGAATTGAGGATCCATCCATTGTTATCATTGTCAAGCATTGTGAGGGCGAAGCTGAGTTTTCCACCCATTTCACCGAAAGCATCGTATTTTACAATACCTACTTTCTGGTAGCTGCTTCGCAACGCGCGATACAATATGCGGATGTCCGCTTTGTTTTCGTGGGCAATGTTGGAAAGCTCGTCGAGTTCATCGAATCTTGCGCTGAAACTTTCTTCGAGCGTTTTACCGTCCTGTCCGCGCATGAATACGTTATAGCTTGATTTCAGACGGTTGTATTTCATATTAACATTAATATAAAGAAGAAACATCAATATGATCAGCATGATAAGAAAAAGAAATATATACGCCGGATCAATTCCAAGTGTCTTTAGAATTTTACTTTCCATATATTATTTTCCTTCCTGTATTGACATTAACAATTCAAATATACGTTCCAGGTCGTTGTCCGAATAATATTCAATTTCAATTTTGCCTTTTCCATTTGCTTTATGATTGACATGGACTTTGGAACCGATGATTGACTTTATACGTTCCTCCAGATCTTCATATACAAATGCATTCTGGATAACAGGCTTTTCTTTTTCCTTTTTTGGCTTCTTTAGTTCTTTGACAAGTTTTTCGGTATCCCGGACACTGAGCTTTTCATCAAATACTTTATTGGCAAGAATATATTGCTGCTCTTTATCCTCGATTGCAAGAAGAGCACGTGCATGTCCGGTTGAAATCATGTCATCGATGATCATCTGCTGTACTCTCTCGTCCAGCTTTAGAAGACGCATAGAGTTTGTAACAGCAGTTCTGCTCTTTGAAACGCGCTCAGCTACCTCATCCTGCTTCAGACGGAATTCGTTTAGCAGGCGTTTGTATGCCTGCGCTTCTTCGATTGGATTCAGATTTTCGCGCTGAATATTTTCAATAAGAGAAATTTCAACGATTTCCTGATCTGTGTATTCTTTAATGATAACAGGGACCTCTTTGATACCGGCCTGCTTTGCTGCACGCCAGCGACGCTCGCCGGCAATGATCTCGTAGTAATCGTTCCGTTTCTGAACAATCAGAGGCTGCAGGATTCCAAACTGTTTGATTGAATCGGCAAGTTCCAAGAGAGCATCTTCCTCAAAATGTTTTCTCGGCTGGTCACGGTTTGGCTCCACATCATTGATCTTCATCATAATTGGTCCGGCATTCACTACTTCTTTTTTAACCGGTGCAGTATGTTTCGCGGTTTTATTTTCTTTGATTAAACTGTCCAGACCTTTTCCAAGTCCGCCTCGTTTTGCTGTCATGCTTACTCTTCTCCTTTATGAATTACTTCATCTGCTAATAACATATAACTTTCAGCTCCTGTTGAACGAGGATCATATAAGTTAATTGGCAAGCCATGACTTGGGGCCTCTGCAAGTCGTATATTACGTGGAATGATAGTTTTGTAAATTGTCTGATCAAGATTATCTTTTACATTTTCAACAACTTGAAGAGAAAGATTGGTTCTGGCATCATACATGGTAAATACAACGCCTTCCATTTCAAGGTTTTCGTTCAATCTTTCTTTTACAAGCTCGATTGTTTTAATCAGCTGGCTCAATCCTTCAAGTGCATAGTATTCACACTGAATTGGAACCAATACGGTATCGGCTGTAGTCATTGAATTGATTGTCAACATACTAAGTGAAGGTGGGCAGTCGATAATGACGTAATCGTAATTACTTCTTATCTTAAGCACCTCATCTCTTAATATGTATTCTTTGTTCTCAGTATCGAGCAACTCTATTTCGGCACCAGACAGATCAATGTTTGCGGGAATTACGTCGAGATTTTCAATTGCTTCTTTGCATAACACCTGATCCATAGTGGCTTCGCCGATTAAAAGATCATATACAGTATAGGCAACATTATCCTTATCTATACCAAGACCGCTGGACATATTTCCCTGTGGATCCATGTCGATTGCGAGAACTTTCTGCCCTTTTGCCGATAAACACGAGGATAAATTGATCGCTGTTGTAGTTTTTCCAACGCCACCCTTTTGGTTGGCAACGGCAATTATTCGTCCCATTGCAATTACCTCCTTTCTAATAGTGTGCAAATATATATGAAGTTTTATTTACATCTAGGTATAATTGTAACACTAAACTTTATCTAAATCTACTAAATGTTTCACGTGAAACATTTATTTTGGCATTTTTTATAAATAAGGGGATTTTTTGCACGAAACATTCTACACAAAGTGGAATGTGAAAATGTATAAAAACATTCGTAATCCGCTCATTTTTCCTTGAAAAAATGGCTACTTACTCATTTTTTTGCGGTTCAAGAGGTCAAAAATCCTCTTACAAGCAAGCTTACATCGACTTTCTGACCTTTTGCCCATGGTATCATCATATTTTGGATATATTAAAATATATTTGGCTATGAGCAGCTGGAAAAAAGAGAAAACAAAATGTTTCACGTGAAACATTTTGTCGAAAACCAAGGAACAATAACATGATGAAAATCTTTAAACTGTAAGGAGATTATGGTATACTTATCTATAAGCCGCAAGGTGAAAAATTACACAAAACAGATACTATTTGCGAGTATGATCTTGCTGAATCGGGGCAAAAATGATTCGGAGAAAGGACAATTAACGATGAAAAATAAATTGAAAAGTTGTGCGATTTTAGCAACACTTGGTGCGATTACAATCCATCTGATAAATAAAACACTTATAGAAATGGCAACAAAAGACAGCTTGTTAAACTCATCAGAGGGAAATTATTATGACTGGAGATTTGGAAAAATCTATTATAGAAAACAGGGAAATGGTAAACCACTACTGCTACTTCATGATTTGGATGCAGAAAGCTCTGGCGTAGAATGGAAAAAAGTAGCGGCAATTCTTGCAGAAAAGCATACTGTTTATACCGTGGATCTGCTAGGCTGTGGGCGATCTGAAAAACCAAATATTACTTATACTAATTTCCTTTATGTGCAAATGCTGACAGATTTTATTAAACATATCATTGGCGAAAAGGCAGATGTTGTGGCTACGGGAGAATCGGCTGCTATTGCAGTTATGGCATGCGGAAATGATGAAAATGTGATTGGAAAGATTTGTATGGTGAATCCACTGTCACTTACGGAACTTGCAAAATGTCCGAATAAGAGAACCAAGACGCTGAAGTTCCTTATCGAAATACCGATTATTGGTACGCTGCTGTACAACATTATTCATTCAAGAGAAGCGATTGATGAAAAATTTGTGGATAAGTATTTGTATGACGAAGATACGATAGATTATCAGATGACGAAGATATACCATGAATCTGCTCATAATGAAAACGCACATTCAAAATATTTGTTTGCAAGCATCAAAGGTGGATATACAAAGACAAATATTTATCATTGTATTCGCAAGGCGACAAATAGTATCTGCATTATCTCTGGACAATATGATGAAAACAGTATTGAGATTGCTAAACAATATCAGAAGCATGTACCTGCTATAGAATGCATGTGCATAAAGGATACGAGACATCTTCCACAAATTGAACAACCGGAAGGATTCGCAGAACAGCTGGATATCCTTTTCTCTGCTGAATAATATAAAGTACGTTCAGGTACACATTATAGCCAAATGCGGGATGTACACTTCGGTGTACATCCCGCATTTGGCTATATATGGCTCTTGATCAACTTTTGCGATTATCTAATAGCAAACAGAACTGGTACTTAACTGGTACTTATTCTACTCATGAACACCATGAAAACCGACATGCAACTCTGGGAATTTCTATGGAAATTGTCTTTTCCTGAAAAACAAAACAGAAGGATGATTATTGGGCTTTTTGCAGAAATAATCAAGCTAAATGAAAATAAAAAATCAGATTTTAAGCGGGTAAAAAATTGAACTTACCCGCTTTTTGAAATGAAATAGGAAAATAAATTTCTGGAAGAATTGCATACAAAAAAATAAAAATATATTTTCAAAGCATACAAAAATTGAACTATCAAAAATACAAAATAGAATAAACTATAACAATTAAAATTGAACTATTGTAAAAAGAACTGATAGCAGAAGTTCAAGGTAAAGAAAAAATAGTTCAATTTCAATTGCGGCATATACAGACTACAGGCATGTATAGCTGTTTATCCGTGAATAGGTTCTTTGGAAGGAAGTCCTGCTTTTCGAGGAAACTTCTTCCCGGTAGGCTTGATTTTTTTGATCTTTACAAATGAACGGCTGATATCACTGCCTGGAAGCTGGAATACAACTGGTTTATTTTGTGTACCTCCAAGGACATGTACTGCGGTTTTTGCAGCGGAAAGTTCATCGACAATATCACCGGATTTGTAAGAAACAAAGAATCCACCAACTTTTACATAAGGGAGGCAGTATTCGGATAATGTAGATAAATTGGCCACTGCACGTGAAACACAGAGGTCAAACTGTTCCCTGTAGTCTGCCTGACGGGCAAAATCTTCTGCTCTGCCGTGGATTGTATGGATATCCGTAAGATTTAACTCTTCAATCACACTGTCAAGGAAACGGATTCTCTTATTTAAAGAGTCAAGCAACGTGATTTTCAGGTGCGGAAAGGCGATTTTTAAAGGAATTCCAGGGAATCCGGCGCCTGTTCCTATATCGATCACGGTTTGAACTTTACTGATATCCAGAGCCTTTACTAATGCAAGGCTGTCGACAAAATGTTTTTCGTTTACTTCTTCGTACTCGGTGATACCGGTGAGATTCATAACCTTGTTCCATTCCACCAGCATTTCGTAATATTTATCAAACTGATTAAACTGGGTCTGTGTTAATGTGATACCTAATTCTGCAAGCTGTTGCTCAAATTTTTTACTCATATTGCTCCTTTTTCCCCCTAAAAGTACACATCTTTACGGAAAATAAACAGTAATTTACACTGTTTTGCACCAAATAGGTACACAATTTCTGAGAAGATAGCACCTTAAAGGTACACGATAAAGTGATAATGTTTTAAAAAAATACAATCATGCACCTAAAAGGTATACGAAAAGATGAAAAAACATACTTTTTGCCCTATAAAGTACACGATAAAACCATTTCTTTGAAAATAGATGTGTACTTTTTGGGTGATGCCCTCAAAAGTACACATCTATATAAAGGGAAAAACAGAAACCAGAAATAATGGATTCTGTAATATCCAAAAAAAGATCAAAATACAGGTTTGGTTATTTGGCGGTCTAATGTCCTAGATATACCAGTAATACAGAAATATCGGCAGGTGAGACACCGGAAATACGGGATGCCTGACCGATGGAAAGCGGTCGGAACTGCTTTAATTTCTGCACAGCTTCGATTCGCAGGCTCGGAACAGCATCGTAATCGATATCTGCCGGTATTTTCCTGGTTTCAAGCTTTTTAAACTGTTCTACCTGTTTTAACTGGCGCTTGATATAGCCTTCATATTTGATGTTGATATCAATTTGTTCCATAATCTCTCGGCTGAAGCTTTCTGTTCGCGTATGGTCGATAGGTTCGAGAAGCTTGTAATTCAGCTCAGGACGCTTAATAAGCTCAGCAAGTGTAGATCCTGAAGTAAGAGGCGTACTGCCGCAATTTGTGAGAAAATCCGTGATTTCCTGGGAAGTTCCAACGTTGGTATGCTCAAGTCTGTGGATCTCCTTGCGGATGATTTCTTCTTTGTCTAACAACATCTGGTATCTCTCGTCTGAAATAAGCCCTATTTTGTGCCCTATTTCGGTTAGTCTCTGATCGGCGTTGTCCTGGCGCAGGAGTAACCGGTATTCGGCACGTGAAGTCATCATACGATATGGTTCGTGGCTTTCTTTTGTAACCAGATCATCGATCAGAACACCGATATAAGCCTGGGAACGGTCTAAAATTAACTGTTCTCTTCCAAGAACCTCCAGTGCGGCATTGATTCCGGCAATAAGTCCCTGAGCGGCTGCTTCTTCATATCCCGAACTTCCGTTGAACTGACCACCGCTGAACAAACCATGAATAGATTTGAACTCAAGTGTCGGATGAAGCTGTCTTGCATCGATACAGTCATATTCAATTGCGTAAGCATTTTTAACTATTTTTGCGTGTTCAAGACCAGGCACGCTTCTGTACATTTCATATTGAACATCCTCTGGAAGTGAACTTGACATTCCGCCGATGTACATTTCATTGGTTTCCAGACCTTCTGGTTCAATGAACACCTGATGCCGTTCTTTATCGGCAAATTTTACAATTTTGTCCTCAATAGACGGACAATAGCGTGGTCCGGTGCCTTCGATCATACCGGAATAAAGTGGGGAACGATCCAGGTTTTTGCGGATGATCTCATGGGTTGTAGGATTGGTATAGGTAAGCCAGCAGGAAGCCTGCTCAATCTGCACATCTTCTGGATCCGTTGTGAACGAAAAAGGTACGACCCTCTCGTCGCCGAATTGCTCTTCCATTTTGCTGAAATCAATGCTGCGCTTGTCGATACGTGCCGGTGTACCGGTTTTGAAGCGGTACATCTTAATACCAAGCTCCTTCAGACAGTCGGTCAGATAATTTGCTGCCTGCAGCCCGTTTGGACCGGTATGCGTGCTGACATCACCGTAAATGCATCTTGCCTTCAGGTAGGTTCCGGTACACAGTACAACGGCCTTGCAGCGGTATATAGCGCCAGAATAGGTCTGAACGCCCGTTACAGAACCATCTTCCACAAGGATATTGACGACTTCACCTTGCCGGATCTCCAGGTTATCCTGGTTTTCCAGCGTCTGTCGCATGGTATTGCTGTATTTGTTCTTATCTGCCTGGGCGCGCAGGGAATGAACGGCAGGCCCTTTAGATTTATTCAGCATCTTTGACTGAATAAATGTCTTGTCGATGTTCTTTCCCATTTCACCGCCGAGCGCATCCAGCTCACGTACCAGGTGCCCCTTTGAGGTACCGCCGATATTCGGGTTGCATGGCATCATGGCGATACTTTCTACACTTACGGTGAAAACAATCGTTTTCAGACCGAGTCTTGCGCAGGCAAGGGCAGCTTCGCAGCCGGCATGTCCCGCACCAACTACAACGATGTCGTATGCGTCTTTATTTTCCCATACAGAATTTGCTGAATATTTCATTTACTAAATCTTCTCCTATCGTCTCTCCGGTAATGCTTCCCAGAGATTCATATGCATCCATTAAGTCAATTGTGAAAAAGTCTTCCGGCATCTGGTTTTCGATGCTCTCTTCTACCTTTTTCAGGCTGGAAAGTGCATCGGCAAGAGCTGTTTTGTGCCGGATATTGGTGATATAAACCTCATCGTTAAATGAGATATCACCGTGATAAAACATCTCTTTTAAAGTAGATTCCAGTTCATGGATCCCGGTCTCCTCTTTTGCGGAAATATCGATCATTGGCTTAGTTATCAACGTTTCTAATGCCTTTTTATCAACAACTGTGGATAAGTCACTCTTATTCAGTAGTATCACAGCTTTCTTATCCCGGATCATCTCGATGATCTCGTGATCATTTTCATCAAGAGGTCTGGATGCATCGACCACATAGATGATCAGATCGGCTTTTTCTGCATTTTCTTTTGCTTTATCCACACCGATCTTCTCTACGATATCAGAGGTATCGCGGATTCCGGCGGTATCCATGATGTTTAAAGAAACGCCCTGAAGCTGGATATTTTCCTCCAGAACATCTCTTGTGGTTCCGGCAATCTCGGTTACGATTGCCTTTTCTTCGCCTACCAGAACGTTCATCAGAGAGGATTTCCCGGCGTTCGGTTTCCCGACGATAACCGTCTTGATGCCTTCTTTGATGATACGTCCGTCATCGGCAGTATCCAGAAGACACTGGATTTTCTGCTGCAGATCCTTTACGACGCCCAGGAGACTGTCACCATATCCGTCTACGCTGATATGCTCTGGATCATCCAGTGCACTTTCGATAAAAGCGGTATGGTAAAGGATTACTTCACGGATTTCTTTAATCTTATTGTGGACAGAGCCTTTCAACTGGTTTACCGAGCTTTGTAGTGCATAGTCATTCTTGGAGCTGATGATATCGATCACGGCTTCGGCCTGTGACAGATCCATTCGGCCGTTCAGAAAAGCCCTTTTGGAAAATTCACCCGGTTCAGCAGGTCTTGCACCGTATTTGATCACGGTTTCAAGTATCTTTCTTGTGACAAATACACCGCCGTGACAGTCGATTTCCACAGTATCTTCACCGGTGTAGCTGTGCGGCCCACGCATTAAAAGAACCAGCACTTCATCAATCGTCTGCTCTCCGTCCATGATATAGCCATAGTGAATGGTATGGCTTTTTTGTTCGGACAGAAGCTTCGGGCTTTTGCCTTTGTAAATTTTGTCAATAATAGAAAACGCATCTTCTCCGCTGAGACGCCGATTCCGATTCCGGAATTAGTCATTGCTGTGGAGATTGCTGCGATTGTGTCTGTTTTAAATCCCATTTTATTGCTTCCTTCTATACTTTTGTAATAAATGCGATGTTATCATTTTACCCCGAAAGCTGTCAAAATGGAAGTGCCTATTGTGAAGAGTAGAAAAAAACCGTGTTACTGTTCACAGTACCTGTGACCAGCAATGCATCTCGCCATTTTAAATCGCCTTTGGCGATGGGCGAGATGC
>UMDY01066267.1_pt1 | contig 11265 bp, 9 predicted proteins | sample 1964591 | NCBI WGS metagenome assembly UMDY01 (sample SAMEA4836004, study PRJEB28245) | human gut metagenome | biome: gut microbiome; material: fecal sample | place: Denmark | collected 2008
TTCGGGGACATCGGCCTTGATCTGATTCAGGTAGATAAAGTTCTCAATCGAGACATCATCGGCTTTTGGTCGGATTCGTCCCTGCAGATCATCGATCTTATCCACGAGGCCGGAAAATGCCGAAAGGATATAATCCGGCTTGGAATTAGGATTCCATTCATTGATTTCGAGAACGTCAGTCAATCCATATTTTTGTGCAAAAGAGTCCAGTTCATCAAGTTGTTCTTTAGTGAACCCCCATGAGGCCAGATCTTCAGGATCGTCGATAAAGACCATGCCCGCATAGCTGTCTCGGACGTTCTCCGTAATAGCGTTCAGCATTTCTGGAAATTTCGATGGGTCTACTTTCGGAACCATTGCATAAGTCCTTTCTTTGAATACCTTTTGTAAGATTCTACCACTTCGCATTGAAGAAAATGACCTTGACCATGAGAAGAGATCGAGTCCAGCGATGGTATATGACGACTACGCGGATATTGGTATATTTGCAAAATGGGTGATGGATGTGCCCGAGATTGGGGAGCGGGCACATCCATCGGTGGGAAGAAGATGTCCCTGCACGAGAAAGGGGATCAAACTCGTGCTCTTAATCATAATAGCAATTTACAGACCGTTTTCGTGTGGACTTTCCAAATTCGCAAACGTTTGCGAATTTCACTTCCAAAATTTGTCGAAGAGACCTTTTATCCTTCCGAGAATCCCGTGCGGTTTCGTCGGCGTTTCGGATTGGGACAGATGAAAGGAACCCTCATTTATGAACCGTCTTTCTGTCCCATAGCCTGGTGAGGACGATCGGCTGTGTCTTGTCTTCATTCAATTCAAAAAGATGCGCAGCGCCCCCGAAGCGAGGGCGGTTGCACGCTGTTTTCTTTTTATAGGCGTCAAGGAGCCGTTTCAAGGAATTGACTTTTACCCAAACTGTTTTTCCAAACTCCATACCTCGGGGATCCTCTGGGATTTTAACCGATTCTAGGACGTACGTAGATACCGTCGCTTACTTTGCCGTTGCAAATTGCCTTAGGAACAAATGTCTTGCTTTTCCCGTTGACGGTCAAGGTCACCTCGCAATTGATGTACGATCCCTGTAAACCTGAGAGAGACAGAGATGGGCTGGAGCCGAGTTCCTTGACAACACCCGCGGCCCCGTTTCCAAGACCGAAGCATTTAAACCATCTGTAGGTGATATTGCCCTGCGGGATATCGGAAAGCTCGTTATCGAAGACGATGGAGGCGTAATCCCCTTCACCCAGACTTGGAATCTGAGTCGAGGAGTCATAGGGGGAAGCGCAGCATGCGAGCGAGTTTCCATTAAAACGCGGGCGATAGCTCCCGGTAGGGTAATTCGACCAATCGAAAACATAGACTTTGCCGATTGTCTCGCTGTAGGCATCTGGGACTTTTCCTTTGCTGCTGGATGTCGTCACCTTGCAGCGCAGATAATAGTCCTCGTCTTCTTCCGAGATTTCGTAGGAGTTCTTATTTCCACCGTATTCGATATCACTGAAAGTTCCGGTTTTTGTAGGCGAGTACTGCCATTGGTAGCTGACTTGGTTTGCGCCTTCTGGTAAATTGGACACTTTAACGGTGACCCTCTCACCGACGACGTCCATTCCCGTTACCGACACGGTAGGGGCCTGGAGCTGTGAGCCGCTATTCTCATCGCCTTTGTTTTCACCGCCGGCGTTATTTCCTCCGCCGGTGCCGTTCCCGCCAGAAGCATTATCTCCGGCGCCGTTCGCCTTCCCGAACCATGAGCTGATACTGTTGCCGGTTATTCCGATCTGCCCTGAGACTTGGTTGCCAAAACCCATCAGTCCACCGCCGATGACGACGACGGCCAATATCACGATGATGTACTCGACGGTCTCGCCACCAAATTCGCGTCGGGTTCGACAGCGATATTTAGACGCGGTTGGAAATATTTGGCGTTTCATGATTGGTCTCCAATGGCAGAAGTGGCTAGATCGGTCTAGATTTTACCGCATTGAATTCTGTCTGCTCGCGGTGGGGAAAACTAAAAAGGACCTGCTTGTAGTATTATTAGACTATCTGATCATCAATGAAAAGGAAGGTGAGGGTCTATGATGGAATACAGCGATCCACGTGATTTCGGATTCCGCCCGGAGACGGTCATGACGGCGTTGATGCCTTACGAGCAGTTTTCTTCCAAAACGCGCAGGCTCATCCTCGGTATCGATATGGGCATTGCAAGCGTTGGGGTCTGCCTGATCGATATACGCAATCACGAGATCGTCCTTATGGCGAGCCACATCTTCAAGGCGCCTGTCGAGGGCAAGCAGAAGGATATTTCGGCTCGCCAGAGCGGCGCGAGCATACGACGTGGCTATCGCTCGGTTCGCCGCACGACAAAACGCCGGAAGAACCGAAAGAAGGCTGTCCGCGATATCGAAAAGAAGTACATTTTGATTCCGGACGATGCGGACGGGCAGTGGTTTGCAATCCGGAAGGGCGAGCCGGACGTCCTTCACCTTCGCGGGAAGGCGCTCCTCTATAAACTGAATGGGCGCGAGCTTGCCCGGATTCTATACGCTTTTGCCGACAGGCGTGGATACATCGATCACGGCAAGGGAGCTACCGATGACGACTCCGGTAAGGTTAAAAAGGCCCTGTCGGTAAACCGTAAGATTCTGGATGAAAACGGCTATGAGACGATTGCCCAGTATCTTTTGAAGCAGCCTACTTCCCGTAACAGGGAAGGTGACTATCGCTATATGGTCGACATCGAGATGGTGACGGACGAGGTCCATACCATCTTCCGGCACCAACGCGATCTTGGAAGCGATATCGCTACCGAGGAGCTGGAAGGGGAGTACCTTTCCGCTCTTCGCTGGCTTACCGATACGAGCGCTCGCGATGAAAAAATCTATAGCAGGGTCGGTTACTGCACCTATCTCGGAGCCCCGGAGAAACGTGCCGCGAGTTCGTTGATTTCCTTTGAGATGGTGCGCGCGTATGAGAAGCTATCGAATATAAAGATTGAGCATCAGGGTCGGGAAGCGACATACATCTCCTCGGAGAAGCGGAATGAGATCGTTGAGTCCCTGTTTGCCGTCTCGAAGAATCCCAAACCGCTCAAATGGTCGCAACTTCGTGAAAAGCTCGGCATGCAGTCATCCGACAGCTTTGACAGCCGCCTGCCGGCCGATGAGAAGGGCGACTGTATCAAGATCCCGGCTTGGAATGCCCTCTGCACGGGTCTTTTCACGTCGAACAGGGCGCTGCTCGATCGACTTCATGATGATACCGACATAGCCGATGCCGTCTGCTCCGCACTGACATACGCCTCTTCAGGTGAATCGCTTCGAAATGCCCTTGAGAATCTCAGTCTCGATCTGTCGGAGCAGGATATCGATTCTCTGCTCGATCTTCCCTACGCCTCGAAGCTCTTTTCGGGATATTGCAGCACGGGAGTTCATGCCCTGCAGATGCTCCGCGATGCATTTAAGGATCCGCAGATTGAGAAACTGTACGATGCGGAGATGGCGACCGGTCTATATGAGGCCAGGCAGGCATTGGCAGCGGAAAGGAGCGAAAGTAGGGACGGGCTGTTATGCCCCTATCTCGAATTCGATCCGACATGCACGAACCCGGTGGTGCTTCGTGCGACCGCGCAGGTGCGCCGCATGATCAATTCGATTATCCGGCATTATGGATTGCCCGACATCATTCGAGTCGAGGTGGCCAAGGATCTCAAGCGCTCGAAGCATGAGAAGGCGATTATCGCGGCGACGAATAAGGCCAATAAGGACAGTAACGAGCAGGCGAAAAAAGACCTCATTGCGTTCTACGGTCTTCCGAATGACGCCCACGTGAGCAGCGCCGATTTCGAGAAGATGAGGCTCTACCGTGAACAATTCGGCCAGGACCCTTATACGGGCAAGGGCATCAATCTGGAGCGTATGCTGAACGACCGTGATTATGTCGAGATCGACCACATCCTCCCGTTCTCGCGTTCCTGCGATGACTCGAAATCCAATAAGGTCCTGTGCCTTACGAAAAGCAACCGCGATAAGGCGAACCGCACGCCGTATGAATGGATAACTTCCGGCGAGCCTTCTGCGCCTGATTTCGGGGATTTTTGCAGACGTATGGACGCGTGGGCTGGAAAGGGTAAATCTGCGCATTATACGAAATCAAAGCTTTCCAAACTGAAAAACAGCACGTTCGGGAAAGAGGAGCAGAAATTCATCGATCGCAACCTGAACGACACGCGGTACATGTCGCGACAGCTCGCGATGTGGATGCGCGAATGCCTGCCATTCCCCGATGATAAGAGGCAGCATGTTTTCTGCGTTGCCGGTGCCGCGACGTCGCTCATGCGTCGAATTTGGGGGATTGGGATTGTCGACGAGAAAGGGAAGAAGGATCGAAGCGACGACCGCCATCATGCGGTTGATGCTGCGGTAATCGCATGTTGCGACCAGAGGATCGTGAAGGGCATCGCACGGGTCAACAGCGGCCGGTCGAACATAAAGGAGCGGGAGAGGCTTCGTTACGAGTCCATGCCATATCCCGAGTTCAAGGCCCAGGTCGAGGCTTGGATTCCCTGCATCGTACCGACTCGGACGGTTTCCCGCACCGCGACCGGCAGCCTGCTTAAGGACACGGTATATCCCTATGTCGGTGTTGACGACCGTGGAAAGGATCTTTATCGACGTAATGGGAAAACCGAGCCTGCATCCACGCTATGGAAAGACGGCGAGGGCGGTTGCAAGCTGTACGACGGCGTCTATGGGCTTGCGGGCGTGTTCGATAGGACTTTAAAGAAGTCCGGTAGCTGGAGGTTCGATCCTATCTATTACATCGATGTTCCGAATGTCAGGCAGGATTTCATCAGGGATTTCTCAAAAGCCCTCTCGATCGATTATTGGCCGAAAGTACAGCTGAAAGGCAACGAACCTCGTATTTTCCTGAAGCAGGGCGACGTGCTGCTGCAGGATGGCTGCGCGATGCGGTACTACATGTACGACGTGTCGTATGGTGGCGTTAAATCTTATTCAAGAATCGGAAAGGAGAGCATATCGCTTCAAAAAACGGGGCCACTAGCAGAAGAGCCGTTCCCGAAGCAGATGAAATGGGATTCATCGCTGACGATCATGCAGGAAGACTGTCTCGGTCTGTGCTGGTTGAGGTTCCTGTCGGACCGTGCCGATCAATTTGAAAACCCTCCGGTTTAACGGGCAATCATTATGGGACGGGGTTGCGCCCGTCCCATTGCATTTTAGAACTCCAAGAAGAGTTGTGTTCCCGGGCTCTGATCGTCACGATTGTTAGACGGAGACGTGTTGACGAGAACTTTCCGGTCGACATATTGCTTTTCCGTGAGCTCCATGGCGACGACATGCCCCGCCGGAGGGAGATGTTTGCGCAGCTGTTCTGCATGGGATTCAGATGAGGCCCTGCTTAGAAGGTTACGTGAATAGACGCTGTTCTGTTCCCTCTGGTAGCCGTCGTCATCCAGAAACCGTTTGAATTTGATGTAGTTGTCCTTATCGGCTTTCGTCTTCGTTGGAAGATCGAACATCACGAGTAGCCGCATGATTCTCATGCCTTTCCTTTCGCCCGTTTTTCATCGTCTGTTTCACGTTCGAGACCGATGATATCTGGCAATAGCAGCTGATCGGCATCTTTTAACTCGACGGCTCGTCTCAGAGATTCACAGTAGATATCTATTGCAGTCTGGACGGAATGTCTGCGACCGTCGATTGATACCAGAACGGAAGTCACCTCTGTAAGGGATTTTTTATTCAACGTGGACAAGGGCTCGAGAATATTGTCACTGACAACCTTGAGGTCGACAATCGGGCGGAACGGTTCGATAAGGTCATCGACGAGGTTGAACGCGTTTTCTGCACTATGATGGTGGATACCTCGTGAGACGAGCCATCCGTGTGAGACAGCGCACTGGGCGATGCCTGACCTCAAAATCGCATAACCGTAGTTAAGCGGTGCGGTCATAGGGCCATTCCAACGTGTCCCGTAGGGTAGAAGTGTCTTGAAGTATTCACTTGCGGCAATGCTTTCGCGATTTGTCTTGTCGTTGCTTTGGACTTCCTGGGCATAGCCGCGGATTTTTTTAACTTCAGCCGAGTCGCCAAAGCACAACTTAAGCGTTTCAACTTGGTTTTCAATTTTCTTCGTTATGATCCGTTTCCAGATTTGGTTTCGCAATGGCTTTGAGATGGCAAGCTGGTGTTCGACGATTTCGGCATGTCTAGAATGCGCTCCCAGAGGAAGAGCAAGTCCGTTTGGCATATGGTCCGAGCCACAGTATAGGACTCCGATACCAGCCTTGTTGATGCCGGACATCAGAGCACTCGTCATGGTTACTTGGGGGTTGTCGATGATGATAACCCATATATCTGACAGTGCAATTTTACCGATGACTTCCGACGATTTCTTTTCCCGGATAACGAGAGCGTTATCTTTGATGCAAAGATGCTTGGGGGTCCTAATGGCAACAGTTTGTAACATCTCGGCTCCATTTTGCTGAAGTATTTATGGCGGTCGGGATTATTGCTCAAATCGATTGTTTTCCTGGTATTATTACTTATACCAAGTTCTTCTTGTTCCTATTCGTAACAGCTGATTGAATTGCAACGAGTAACGCTTGGGTAAGAGGACTTGCGAAATCGCAAGTCACTCGTGGAGTATATCCTGCGGCATATCTACAGGTTGTGTCGCAGGTGATCTCCTTTTTCAGAATTTCGCCGGAAACAGGCCCGAGATGCACCGAAATTTACGTTTTTTAGAATTCCAAAACAGTAAAGCCCCTGCTAGAGGGGCTTTTTCGTGGGTGGATATTATAACAGCTGATTGAATTGCAACGCACTAGGGCTTATGGGCTGGTATTGTAGCAGCTGATTGAATTATAACAGCTGATTGAATTGCAACGCACTAGGGCTGCGCGACCATCGCCTGCATAAACTCATAGATTATAACAGCTGATTGAATTGCAACGCACTAGGGCCTAACTTTCACTGCAGCTCTCACTGCTATGATTATAACAGCTGATTGAATTGCAACGCACTAGGGCGCGCCTCGTTCGCGAATGCAGCCCACGTGCATTATAACAGCTGATTGAATTGCAACGCACTAGGGCCCAGTGCGCGATCACATGCACGTGCCATTTATTATAACAGCTGATTGAATTGCAACGCACTAGGGCGGAAGCCGTCGCTTCCCTCGCTGAGCGGTTATTATAACAGCTGATTGAATTGCAACGCACTAGGGCAAGGCCACGAACGTCATTTCCGACTGGGTGATTATAACAGCTGATTGAATTGCAACGCACTAGGGCAGGGACGTCCTGGCATCGTGTTCGTCGATAATTATAACAGCTGATTGAATTGCAACGCACTAGGGCCATTACGAATCGAATGGCGAGTCGATTTTCATTATAACAGCTGATTGAATGGCAACGCACTAGGGCTTGCTCCCATGTCCCATCTTCTCGCCGTACATTATAACAGCTGAAGTTGGTCGAATGTCACACCGCTAGAGCTAGTCGATGCGTGGTAGAATCAAGTTGTACCAGCGAAGCTCGTCCTCGGACGGTCAATCTTCGGAAAGCGGGCAACGCAGGTACAGACGAATTGATAGCCCGGTGCCAGCCGTGCTATTTTTTTCTCCCTTCGCTATCCGTTCCGCTTATATTCCTTCCACCAGCCGTACACGTACAGGACGGAACGGACGGCGCCGGGGGCTTTGGTGTATCATTATCCACAGTGCTTGCAAAACGAATATCAGGATATGAGCGGGAATTTCACCATCATCGAAAAGAGATCGCCCATGTTATCATTGCCCAGAATTACCCCCCCCCACTAAAAAACGGTCATGCAGGACGTATCCGGAGTCCGGTGCCGGTACCGTCGAATACGTCATCGTCCTGATTGTCGCCGTGGCAATCGGCGCGGGACTACTCGGCTTCGGCACCAAAATCGCCCAGCAGGTCAATGAGACAGGCGATACAATTGGCGGCTGGTTCGGTAGCGGCGAGGATGTTTTTGGCGCTGGTTCAGCCGATCAGGCCGAAACCGCATTTGCCGTGTATAGTGCCGATGATAACAGTCTGGATTTCTACAAACGCGCTGAGGTCCCGGAAGTCGGCGATAAGTTCGAGTTCAAGACCGTGACCGAGGTGTACACGGGGTTTGAGACGGGGACGTATACGCTCGTCGAGACGCCCACAGATCGCTATGGCTCATCAAACGCTCCTTGGGCCGCTCATCAGTCGCAGATCGAGACGGTCACCGTCGTGGATACTGGCATCGCTCCCGAAAGTGTCAGCGTATGGTTTGCAAACATGACCAATCTCAAAACCGTCGATGTGGCAAAGATTGACACGTCTGAGTGTCGTCAGATGTTCGACGCTTTCTTCAGGGCTAGGAAATTGAAGTCACTCGACCTTTCCTCATGGGATGTTTCAAAAACCTGGAACTTCAACTGTATGTTCCAAGAGTGCCATTCGCTTGAGAGCATCAATATGAAAGACTGGTCCGTACACGCATCCCGTAGTGGAATGTTCGGAATGTTCTTCGACTGCCCGTCTCTGCAATCTCTCGATCTTTCCGGCTTCGATTTCACTTCAGTCGTTAGTGCCAACAAAATGTTCGGTAATTGCCAATCGCTGTCCAAATTCAGTCTCGGTTCTAATTGGAAATGGGTCATCTATGACGATGGTGAGGGAACAAATTCCTATCTGCCGGCTCCTTCTTCAAAATATATCAGTGGGGCAGACGGCAAGTGGTATAGCATTTCGACTGGCAAGGGATACGCGCCGCAAGACATTCCGAATAACACGGCCGATACTTATGTAGCATCGAAAAGTCTGTTGTCGAAATAATGTCGAGCATTCAGCTGGGTCCAAGTGTCTTCCTGGCCCCGTTTTCTATGGTCACGACACGGCAGTAGCAGATTTCACAAAGCCTCAGGTAGACGACTTAACAGAATTCGTTTTACGGGCCGATTAGATCAAGGGCGGCACAGATACTCGCACCACTTCTTTTTCGGGTCATAGAACGTATCTGGTGAGGTCGATTTTTTCGGCGTTGACCTGCGTGGTCTTGCAGACACTCTGGCGGTGGCCCACCCTTACGACCTCAATCTCACTCGGCCTCCATTGCCATATGCATGACGTCATCCATCGAATAGCGGGTGGCATCGTCTTCCATTAGCGCCTCGTTGTATGCCTTTATGTCGGCCGCCTCCTCGATGAGATCGGCGTCCGTCCTCGGGAACTTGAAGTACAGGTTGGTGTTGGGCTCCCCCTCGGAAAGCTTGGAGCGGTCGGCGCGGAGATTCACCAGGTTCCCCTCCCAGGAGCCGGATTCGTATTCCGCGCACTCGCGCTCAATATCTTCGTCCGTGATCGCGGATCCGTTTGCAAGCCTGTACTCCATCAGCAACCTCTCCTTCTCGCGTTCTCAATCTCCCTTAGCGTCTTCTTGCTCGGCGGAGCGAATAAGCTCCGCAAGACGCTCACGCGCCTCATGTTCCTGACGCAAGATTTCATTCAGCTGAGATTTTTTCACAGCAATTTCACTGTCAAGTCGTTCCAGCTCGGCTTTTGCATCTATGTAGTCCTTCAACCCCAACCCGCTCAGGATTCTTTCGCCGGCTTTTTCGGAATCGAGAAGAATCTCGACTTTACATCCAAGGGACGATTCCATGAACCGCTGCATGTCGGGATGCAGCGTCTTAAGCTCAAGACGTGTCACGACACTCTTCGCCGAAAGGCGACCGTCCTCGGTAACTGGTATCCAGGCAAAGTGCATGTGCGGACGGGAGGTGTTCCTGTGTATGTAGGCTGATACGACGTTATCGACACCATAACGCTGAGATAGAAATGTATATGCCGTCTTGAAGAACTCGCGTTCGCGATTATCATCGAAAGAGCGGGGGAGTGTGACGATGCAATCGCACAGACTCACCGCATCCTTGCGCACATGGCGTTTCAGCGCGAGGGCGGAAATTCGCTCGCTAATGAACTGCACTTGGGAAATGAGCCTTTTGGGACCAAGGTTGTAACCGTTGGCTTGCATCGCCTCATTCTCGTAAAGGGCGCACATGTGACCGATCGCGCCAGATTGATATTTCGCTATATGGGCCATTGTGATCACCTTTCAGGGAGCTTCAGACTTCATCAAGTATATCGTGGGTGGGACTTATCATAACCGTCGTAAAACCCCTGGTTTAACTACGGGAAAATCAAAGACGGGTCTCGAAGCCTAAAAAGAAAGGTCACCGTCGCTAAGACGATGACCTAACTTCGTTAAGCAACGGCGCTGCCCAGCTCTCTACAACTTAGGCTTCCGTCGGCATCATTTTAATCTATTCAGAGTGATAGATTTATCGGAAACTGCGAGATCGACTTTTAGAACATTTAATGCCATTGCTTTTAAACAAAGACTGCCTGTTTTACCAGCACGTTTAACCGAATTTGCAGGTTTCATTTAACCAGATTTGCACGTTTTGTTTAACAAATCAGATTAAACAAGTACAAGTATGATTACAGCGGCATACGTGCTGAAACGATAGTTCCGAAATTGTTTCACAGTTTGTCGCTAGATTGTTTCACGTGACGTCGTCAGAATGTTTCACGTGCTGGTAAAATGCTATAAAACAAGATGGCTCAATGAACGACGGGAAGTTCTATGAATAGGTATATAGCTAGATGCATCGATCGTTTAATTGAACGCGATCTCAGTATCTTCGGTGCCGTGCTTATCCAGGGACCGAAGTGGTGCGGGAAAACTACAACGGCGCAACGTTTTGCAGCGTCCTCCCTGTCCCTCTCAGATCCAGCCGGCGGTTTTGCGGCACTTCAACTCGCCCGACTCGATCCCGCCCAGGCGGTAGTAGGCTCAGCTCCGCGACTCATCGATGAGTGGCAGGAGGAGCCTAAAATATGGGATGCAGTGCGTTTCGAGTGCGACCGAAGAATGGGTGAGCCCGGACAGTTTCTTCTAACTGGGTCTGCTACGCCGAACGCCGCAAGCCAACCTATGCACAGTGGAGTTGGGCGCGTGTCTCGACTCCGCATGGACACGATGACTCTCCTCGAGCTCGGCATTTCATCGGGATCGGTCTCCCTCGGAACACTGTTCGCTGAAAAGCCGATCGGGGTTGCTCTTGGATCAATTGAAGGCATCTCTGCCATCGCAGACTTGGTGTGTCGAGGCGGTTGGCCGCAAGCCGTTGGCAGGTCAACCGAAGATGCCATGTGTATCTCTTCTGCGTATG
>UMDY01030862.1_pt1 | contig 11214 bp, 9 predicted proteins | sample 1964591 | NCBI WGS metagenome assembly UMDY01 (sample SAMEA4836004, study PRJEB28245) | human gut metagenome | biome: gut microbiome; material: fecal sample | place: Denmark | collected 2008
CAGATATAGATGAACATAGATAACAGTGCAAATCCCACCGCACGCCAGCCCAAGACGTACAGATTCTGCGCTTTGCTGTAATCCGGTGCTACCAACACCACTTCCTGCATGATCCGCCATATGTAATAGAACGGCAATAATGCAATCAGTGCACTGACCGCGGACAGAATCCATGACGCAATGGTCAGGTACTTGTAGTTGCCCGCATAAGCGAACAGCTTCTGCATAGAGCTTTCTTTTTTCATGTGATCTTTCCCTCTTTCCCTTTGATTTAAATTAATTTTTTGGATTTAATGTAACTCTTTAATTTCTAGAATTTCTTTTCATTTTGCCCTGCTTTTCATCATTTCTCTTTTCCGGACATTTGAGGCTCTATTGTCTTTCCTATCTAACACTGCTTATTGAAAATTAGTTTCAACTAACCGTCGGTTTTTAAGATAGACTGCTACCGTAATCTTCCATAGCAGTCTTATCTTATGATTCACCCCAGCTTGATGATGGCTCCCCATCCGCCATAGTGATATTTCTCCAGCATATGCAGATATTTTCTGGCAGTATCCCTGTCCATGCGGTGTCTGACGACTTCGAACATACTGTCAAACATGGCTCTCGACATGATATGTAGGAACTCCTCGGTGATCATGCTGCCTTCCTGTAGGAATTGTGTGGCTTCCATATACTTGTAGGTATACTCCGTCTCAATGTCCACCAGATGTTCCACGAAATCCTGATACTTGGTACCGTAAGAGGCATCCAGCAGTAACCGGAAATCATCGAACCGGTCATAGACATAATCCAGCATTTCATCCATGCCGTCCATCACGTAGGTTTCCATCACCTTCGGCTGTTCCTCTGCCTCCCTGGCATGAAACGCCTCCTGGGTCTTAAGGAATATCTGCGTCAGCCCTTCCGCCGCCGGTTCCACAATCGCACAAAACAATCCTTCCTTGTCCCCGAACCGGGAATAGATGGATCCGGTAGTAGTGTCTGCCTTGGCTGCGATCGTACGAAGCGACGCTTCGGAATAGCCCTTCTCCAGGAATTCTTCTCTGGCACAGACGAGAATTCTCTCTGAAACTCCTTCGATTGGTTTTGTCACTTTTTCCTCCAAAAAAATATTCATAACAGCGTTATATAACACTGTTATGAATATAAACACATTTCATTTTTTTGTCAAGAGGGATCATAGTTTTTTCTCTGCTAAAGCTGTCAGCTCCTGTAATGTACATTCAGCCAGTTTTGCCTTTACACCGGCGATATTTCCACTGCTCATAGACAGCTTTCTCGCTCCCAGTCCCACCAGCAATTGGGCGGTCTCCGGATTTCCTGCCATTTCTCCGCAGACAGATATCTCCTTTTCCCGTTTGGAAAACTCCCGGAATACAAACCCAAGTAGCCGAAGCATTGCCGTAGAATCGCTTTTGTAATAAGCGGCCACCTCCGGATTCATCCGATCCGCAGCCGACAAATACTGCGTCAGGTCATTGGATCCTATGCTTGCAAAATCCACCTCTTCCGCCGCCAGATCTGCAATCAGGGCAATCGCGGGAATCTCTATCATAATACCGATTCGGATCTGTTCATCAAACTGCTGCTTTCTCTCTTTCAGCTGCTCTTTTGCCAGATTCAGGTACTCTTTTGCCTTGCGAATATCTTCCAGACTCCCGACCATCGGAAACATGATTTGCAGAGGTCCGTAAGCAGAAGCACGCAGTGCCGCACGCAGTTGCGTTAAAAATAACTCTTTTTCCACAAAACAAAGCCTGATTGCTCTTTTCCCCAAAAAAGGATTGTCCTCTTTTGGCAATTCCATGTAGGGCAATGTCTTATCTCCGCCGATATCCAGTGTCCGCAAAGTAACCGGATGTCCTTTTGCCTTTTGCACAACCTGCCTATAGGCTTCAAATTGTGTTTCTTCCCCCGGAAGTTCCTTCCCTTCCATATAAAGAAATTCTGTACGGAACAAGCCGATGAAATCGTACCGGTCTGTCGGAACATCAAATTCCTGCGAGCCGATATTGATTCCTATCTTTATTTCTGTTCCGTCCTTCATAATTGCAGGTTTGTTTAAAAAATTTTTTTCTGCTTCTTTTTTGCGGAAAAAAGATGTCTGTTTTTCCCTGATATCGCGAATACATTCTTCTCCCGGTGTGACAAATATTTCTCCGGTCAAACCATCCATGGCAAGCATAGTATCTGTAGGAATTTTTTCCGTAACATTCGGAACTCCCAGAATTGCAGGAATTCCGTAACTTCTTGCCAGGATTGCGGAATGTGAATTCACTCCGCCAACCTCCGTCAGGATTCCTTTGATATGTTTTCTGTCCATGGTGGCCGTATCACTGGGTAATAGGTCATGGGCTACCAGAATTACATCTTCCGAAAACGAAGACAGCTTAGACGTTTCCTGCCCCGACAGAATCCGGAGCAGCCGGTCTCTGACATCTCTAAGATCCGCCGCGCGCTCGGCAATCAACGGATCCTCCACACCGGACAACAATTCTGCAAATTCTGTATACACCTTACTGACCGCGCTGTCCGGATTCATGTTTTCCTCACAGATTGTCTCCCGGATCTCATCAAGGATTTCTTCATCCTGAAGTAATTCCCGATGTGCACTGAAGATTTTTGCCTTATCCGGATCCTCTTTACACATACCGTTGTACAATGTCACCAGTTCACTGTCTGCCTTTTCACAGGATTCCCTGAATTCCCGATATTTTTCCTCTTCCTGACCCTTGGGAAAAAATTCCGGAGCCTTTGTCAGTGTACCGGGAATGTAGATATAAGATTTCGCATAAGCAATTCCCTCAGATACCGGATTTCCCTGTAATCTTTCTTCCATACACATTTACCGCCTTTATTCTCCAAATCCGCTTTCCACCAAGGCTGCAAGAGACGCTGCCGCCTGCTCTTCATCTGTGCCTTCCGCAGCAATCTCTATTTTGGTTCCCTGTCCGATTCCTTCCGCCAGAATCCGTACAACGGATTTTGCATTCACCGGTACTCCGTTTTCCCTGCAAATCGTAATCTTGCTTTCATATTTTTTGGCTTCCAGTACAAAATCAGAAGCCGGTCTGGCATGCAGTCCTGTCTTATTCACAATCTCAACCTGTTTTTTTGTCATAATTTATCCTCTTTTTTATTCGTGGAAAGTACGCTGGCTCCGTTCGTCCTGATGCACTCCCGATACCAGGCAAAGGAATCTTTTTTCTTTCGTTCCAAGGTTCCTTTTCCTTTATCGTCTTTGTCCACATAGATAAAGCCATAGCGTTTTTTCATTTCACCGGTGCTTGCACTGATCAAATCGATACATCCCCACGAAGTGTATCCCAGTAACTCCACACCATCATTTACTGCTTCCCACATCTGTCTGATATGTTCGCTTAAATAAGCAATCCGGTAATCATCATGAATCTGTCCGTCTTCTGTCACACGATCCACCGCTCCCAGTCCGTTCTCTACGACCATCAGCGGAATCTGATATCTGCCGTACAGTTCATTCAGGAGGTAACGTAATCCCTTAGGATCAATGATCCATCCCCATTCGCTTGCTTCCAGATAGGGATTCGGCACACCAAGCATCATATTCCCCGCCGTCTGTATCACTTTCGGATCTGCCGTGGCACAACGGGAACTGTAATAACTGAAGCTTAAGAAATCCACTTTTCCATTCTTCAATATTTCATCATCCCCGGCCTCTTTTCGGATCTGTACCCCATTTTCCCTAAAAAAGCGTTCCGCAAAATAAGGATATGCTCCTCTTACGCACACATCTCCGCACAACCAGTTGCTGCGTTCCATCTGTGCCTGTGCTTCCAATACATCTTCCGGACTACAAGTATATGGATATACACCGGCCGCAGACAGCATACATCCCACTTTATTTTCGGGATTGATCTCGTGTGCCATTTTTACTGCCTGTGCACCGGCCAGAAACTGATGATGCAATGCAGTAAATCTGCGACTCTTTTCTGCCGCGGTCTCGGGGGATCCCAGTCGTTTTCTCCCGAACAAGTCTTCTCCGTCCTCGGGTAAAATGCCCCCTGCAAGGAGCGTTCCGAAACGGCTGACCAGTGTATTCATTTCATTAAATGTCAGCCAGTAATGAACCAGATCCTGATACTCTCTGAATACCGTCTCACAATACCGCAGGAAAAATGCAATCGTCTGTCGGTTGGTCCAGCCGCCGTAATGTTCGCACAGATAATAAGGCATTTCATAATGAGACAAGGTAACTAACGGTTCTATTCCGTATTTTTTACAGGTTTCAAATACTTTCCTGTAATACGCAATCCCGGCACGATTGGGCGATATCTCATCACCTTTGGGAAAAATACGGGTCCATGCAATCGAAATCCGGAATACTTTAAATCCCATTTCCGCAAATAGTGCAATGTCCTCCTCATATCTGTGATAGAAATCTATAGCTTCGTGACTTGGATAGTTCTCCTCAGGGCGGATCTGTTCCGTGAATCGCCGCGGGGACGTTTTTGTCCCCGCAGTAATGTGATCCGCTACAGAATCTCCTTTCCCGTCCGCCTGCCAGGCACCTTCTGCCTGATTGGCTGCCACGGCACCGCCCCATAGAAATCCCGGTGGAAATATTTTCTGCTTTTCTTCCATTATTTTTCTTCCTTTGCCTGTGCTTCTTTTGCTACCAGTTCCTTTTCATATACTTTGAAGAACGGCCAATAGCATGCAAACGCTACCGCAAATGCAATCACCGGAATAAAGATATTGGTCCAGGACAAAGTCGTCAGATACTGTGCAAATCCAACCGGAAGGTTCGCCGTAATGGAAATGTAAGCCGGTTTGAAAAATCCTATCATATATCCAAAATAACAGATGATCATGGTAATTACAGGGTTCAGGATAAAGGGAATGCACATGATCGGATTATACATAATAGGATAACCGAAGATCACAGGCTCGTTAATATTAAACAGACCGGGCACGATTGCTGCCTTGCTGACTGCTTTCAGCTGTTCGGATTTCGAGAATAATCCCATCACGCAGAGCGCCAGTGTATTGCCGGTTCCGCCACAGCAATTGATAATACCGAATAACGCGATTGGCATAAATACAAGCGCCTGACCGGCCTCATGATTGGCATAGTTGGTTGCATAATACTGCATTAACGGTGCTGCGATTGCCGCATATACCGCCACTGTTCCATGTACACCCATTGTCCATAACAGACTGGCAATGATTACGATAATAATAATTCCGGGAACACTTGTCAGTGCTGCCAGCGGCATTCCCAGCAGACCGGTAATAAGTACCGGAAGCGCTGTCTGTGTCAATGCCACACAGCCATAACCCAATACCGTCCAGATAATCGCATTTACTACCAGAGGGATCAGAGAACGGAAGGTATCCTGCAGAAATTCCGGAACCGCATCCGGCATCTTGATAACCAGATGATGCTTTTCAAAAAAATGTGTCAATTGTACGCTGGTCAGCGCTACAATAATGGCTACAAACATACCCTTCGCATCAAGCGCCATGGTATCCATTCCGGTAAAAGTTCCGCCCGCTTCCCCGGCCAGATCTACTGTTTTGATCGGCGCGGCTGCAATCAAAAAGATCAGAATCGAATTCAGTCCTGCCATCAGCGCCTGCATTTTTAAAGACTTTGCATAAGAATAGGCAATGGTAAAAGCTACATACAGCGAAATAAATCCCATAGACACCTTATACGGCACCATAAGTGCACTATAGATTCCGGAACTCTGATCGATAATACCGATCGTCTGTAATATGACTGCCAGTAATTGGAATACCGCTCCCAACAATATTACACCCATTACCATCATCATACCGGAGGAAATCGCCTGTATTCCCTTATTTCCCACTACTTTTTCCCCTGCTTTTTTCACCCATTGCATGGGCTTGCTTTCATAAAAATTTGCCATACCTTTACTCCTTCCCTGTTGAAATACCTTCTTTTTACGTTTTGCAGACTTATTGATACAAGTCTTCCACCTGCTTCATAATATTGGCCACATTACCGATTGCATAATCATATGCCGGAATCACCGCAATAGGTTTTTGCGTATTTTGCTCGATCTCACCCTTTTTATAAGATACCTGCGGTCCCAACAGAATGACATCATAATTTTTGTACACATCTTCATATGCTGACATTCCCACTGCTTCGATCTTCAGAGAAATTCCCTGTTCCTCTGCATATTTTTCCATCTTACGCATCAGAATTCCGGTAGACATCCCACCTGCGCAGATCAATAATACTTTTCGTTCCATACGATTCCTCCTTGCTTTTCCCTACTTTTGATATAAAACGATCATTTCCCGGATCAAATCCAGTGCCAGTGCACTTCCCATCAGATGATCCTGCGCATGACACAATAAAATACTTACCTGCGTCACTTCTCCGGACGCATCCATTTTCAACAGTTCTCTGTGAGATTCATGTGCTGTTTGAAGACTCTCTTCTGCCTCCTTCAGAAGTTTCTCTGCGTCTTCGAAATTTCCTTTTTTCGCCTCCTGCAGTGCAGCGAAGGCATCTGATCTTGCCTGTCCGGAATTGGCTATGATCATCATCGCGATTTCTTCCAGCTTTTCCTGCATATTTTCTTCCATTTTGTAACCTCCTATTCTTAGAGCTGATATATGATCGTCAGAATATTTGCTATCTCATCATCATTGATAATGACATGAAATGTCTTTTCCAACGGTTTTACTATTTTAAGCAGTTTTTTAAATTCCTTGTCATATTGAAGCAATATTGCTGCTTTTCTGGGATTTGTGGCAACTTCCTGTTTTGCAAGCAGCCTGTCAATACAACAGGAAATATGAATCAACAAGCCGGCTTCCGCATCCAAAGATAACTCCCTAAGCGCCGCATTGATTTCTTTCATAATATCCGGCAGTATTTTTCTCAGCTTTTCAATATCGGTGTGTGTCAGCTGTTCTCCCAGATATGCAAACATTGCATCATAATCTATCTTTGCTTTTGCCTCTTTTTCCAGTCGGAGCAATCTTGGAAGACTCTCTTTTCTGGCTCCGAATACTTCACTGATCGGCAGGAAGGGAATTGCAAACATTCCCGGATCATAGGTTCCCACAATGCACTGAACCACTCCCGTGGTCATCAGGTGTTTCAGGTTATCACGCAACAGTTCTTTGTCTGTAACCGACATCGGGATCACCTCTGTATCTTCCAACTGTCCATATTTTTCGATGTAACGTTTCAGTTCCTCTGCCCCGCCTTTCCCGGTGGTACAGAGCGTTACAATGTATTTTCTGTAACAGTCCAGACCATCTATACTCTCCACTGTGCTTTGCAATATCTTGTCGGGATCATTTTCTGTAAGGGTCCGCCTTGCAAGCTCAATTCCAAGTGTAGTTACCGGAACTCTGACCTGCCGGATTGGAATTTCCAGTTCATTTTCTATCTCCAGAAGCATTTCTCCCAAAAAACTACTATCATAGATGACCAGAATTCCCTTGCCCTGCTGCACTTTTTTCAGGAAATTTCTCAGTGTCCCATATACCTCTGCGGAGGCTCTCTCACTGGTAATTTCATAAGAAAAAATATTATCCAGCTTTGTCATGTTACTGACCGTCTGTGCTATGGAGGAAGCTATTCCCACACCGTAGAATGCAAATATCAATACCGGTCTTGCATTTTCCGTCTTTTCCTCATTTTGATAGCACAAAAACATTGTGAGAAGTAAGATTTCTTCCATGGACAATTCCACTGCGTATTCTGCTTTGATCTGTTCTGCAAGTTCTTCGCTTAGCAGATATTCTGCTCTGTGATATACCAGTATTTCTGCAATACTTTCTTTGTCCGGAGCACTTTTTTCTCTTTTTCCCGTAATCACTGCATTGAGATGAAGGCACAGCCCATATAGTACAGACGGAGAGAAATTACGTTTCAGCTGTTCCTTTGCCTTTTGCAAAAATGCTTCCACAATATTGATCAGCTTTTCTTCCACCAGGATTTCCAACTGTTTTTTATCCGTCACATCCTGTATCAGGGCTTTCCGATATTTATCAAAAGTCCTTTCTACCTCCATGCTCAGCAAAAGGTTGATCTCTTCCTCCTCTATTCCTGTCTCCTTTAATGCTGCTGCCTTCCGGCTGATTCTGTCATATAGTGTTCCGTCTTCCGGCCTGCTGACCCGGATTTCTTTTCCGCTGAACGTGAATCTCTGTTCAAAATCGATCAACTCCTCTGCTTCTCTCCGGTACTTTAACATGCCTTTGCGCACATTATTGGAAAAATCGCTGATAAATAATGAAATATCTCCTGTTTTCCCATATTCTCTCACATAGGCATTGGCGCAGCCGATCTTGATATCTCCTTTGAGCTGATAATAATTTGCTTCACACTCATAGAAAAGCAGGCATGTCATCAAATCTCCTCTGACGATCAGCGGTCTCTGTATCCGCACAGCCTCTTTGGAAAAAAGGTGTTTTATCATTTCCATCCGTTCCCTCAGCGGCCGCTCCGACAATGTCGGTAACTGTAACTGTACTGAAAATTCTGCCAGGGACTCATCCGACAGCTGTTCTTTGTCTGTACAGCTTACCGCCACCGCATATTTTCTGGATGGTGACTGCAGATACTCCAGCACCCTTTTTCTGGCTCTCGGGCTTAAAAACTGAATATTATCGAAAAATACAAAGCCCTGCTCCGACTGTTTCCAGCTGTCATCCGACTCAGCACTGACTTCTCCGCCTGCTGCATAATCGTGGCAATCGATGTGAAGAAACGGAGCATTTTCCGGCAGAATCTTCTGTTCCACCGCAAAACGGTACATTCTTTGTGCCAAGCGGCTCTTACCGGTTCCACGGGCTCCCACCAATAACGTATTGAGACTTCGCTGTGGATAGAGTACTGCTGCCTTTGCCAGCTGAATGGTCTGCCTCAGACTTCCGTCCGCTCCGATCAAATCAGAAAAGCATTCTTCCAATGTGCTTTCTTCTCTTCCAACCTTATAGAGAACCGGTCTGCCGTTACATTTTTGTATCCTGCCTTCCTGTACCAGAAGATTCAGTATGCTGCTTACATTCGTTCGCTGTAGTTCCATGGCATCCGCTATGTATGCGGTGGATATTCCTCTGTCTGCCTTTTCATCTGCATGAAGTCTGATAAAGTCATATACCTTTTCTTTGTTTGATTTCATAGGGTGCATCTCCTTTTCAACGTTTGCATCTATGTGTATATCCAAAGAAAATTATACACTCTATACAATATGCAATCTATCATTTTCCGAATATTTCGTCAAAAGAAGTTGTGTATCTGTTTTTGTCATAAAAAATATATTTATTCATTGATTTTCATGATTTTTATTATGATTTTTTGGTACTTTTTTACAGAACCATAAAAAGAATCCGAATGAAGGATCATTCGGATTCTTTTTAGTGTATATGATTTTATTTTGTTTTTCAGAAGTGTATAAGTTTTTTGTTATGGTGTTGTGAATTCTATCGGCTGCGCATCTTTTCCATACGCATCCCATGCCTGCAGATACTCCTCCGCAGTACTTTCCACACTCTGTCCCCGGCTGTCCAGACGATAATAGGTTTCATTGCCGTTCCCGTCAAAGTTTTCTGTATTGGAACCGGTCAGTACCAGCTGTCCGGTCGCAGTATCAAGGTTGTACACTTCGATGCTGTGTCCGGAGGTCACGTAGAACCCAGACATTCCGACGCAGATCGGATATGCGGTTCCCTCACTTAGGAGCTCGCCGATCTGCACCGGTGTTCCATCCTCTCCGACGCCGTAGACATCACAGTACATGGCATAGGTATGCTCTCCGTCCTGATAAATCCCGTCCGACAATAACAACAGAGTCGTATCACCAAGCTTTACCTGCGCATACGCTGCATCTCCCTTTCCTGTTACAAAACCGGCGGTTGCACCGTCCTGCATATTCATCCATGTCGTAGTATTACCATTCTGCATTGGGATCCAGCCGGCAGGATTCTCCGCTGCCTGTTTCTCCTGCTCTGCCGCACTTGCTTCCTTCACCGCCTCTGCCCGTTCTCTCTGTTTATCCAGCGCCTCCTGCAATGCGGCGTCCGTCTCCTGTTGTGCATTGACTTCGTCTGCGCTTGCGACATTCCCGGCATCCACACCGTTTTCGCTCTTTCCGGTCTCATTCGTCAGCAGGATTGTGGTTGTCGTCCCCTGCTTTGGATTCGTCAGAAAACATACCGCTACGATCACACAGACCGCCACCGCGGCAAGCACCACCCAAAAGGTCGGCTTCTTATAATTCAATATCTCTTTCACTCTCTTTTTCACCCCAACTTCTCCAAAGGCCAACGGGCATACCGTCACCAGCCGCCTTTGCATACTACAGGAAAGCAGTGCATAGGAATAGTCTTTTCGCTCCTGAGGATTCAGCTTCTTCACCGCGCTCTCATCGCATGCCAGTTCCAGATCGTTGCAGAACAGGATGTACGCTGCCCAGACAAAAGGATTGAACCAATGAATCGCTAAGATCAGAAATCCAAGCGGCTTCCACCACTGGTCGCCCCGTTTCAGATGCGCCTGCTCATGAGCGATGACGTAAGGGTACTGCGCTTCATCCATACTGGAGGACAGATAGATCTTCGGCTTATGCAGTCCCAGGATAAAAGGAGATTTTACCTCATCACAGATCCACAGGTTCTCCCTCAGCCACATAGCTTCCGCTACCTGCCTCCGCACCCTGACGTAACTGTATACCGCATAACCTGTAAAAAGGATCACACCTGCCAGCCAGAGAATGGTGAATATGGATAATAGCCGTTCCGGTATCCTCCACACTCCTATTCCAAATGCTCCCATTCCACTTCCGGTAATTCCGAACACTCCGCCCATGCCGGATCCGGCTGCGCCCATGCTGCCGTCTAAAGCTGTCTGGGAAATATTGTTGGAAAAATTAGTCCCGCTTTGCAGCGTATCAGCCCGGAACGCATTTCCTGCCGAATTGCCTATCATATTTCCGTACAAATAGCCCGACAATATCGGCAGCTTCGGCATCAGACTGAACCGGCTCTCCGGCACAAAAGGGCACACCAGCCGCAGTCCCACAAGCCCCCACAGCACAAGATTCACCCACTTCGGTGCCCGTTTCAGCAAGCGTCTGAACACCATTACGACAGGGATCGTCCATGCCGCGACAATACTCATCTGTAATACACCCGAAAATATGCGGCTCATTCTTTTCCCCCTTCTGCCTCATCGAT
>UMDY01002303.1_pt1 | contig 11195 bp, 10 predicted proteins | sample 1964591 | NCBI WGS metagenome assembly UMDY01 (sample SAMEA4836004, study PRJEB28245) | human gut metagenome | biome: gut microbiome; material: fecal sample | place: Denmark | collected 2008
TCATAACCGTAACACAAAAAGGAAGGAGCATTGTTAAATTTGTTAAAGTACATGCACAAATTGCCTTTTTTAAGTCTTTGTACCCTTTATCCGATAAAAACAGGGCTTTCTGTAATTTACTCATTGTTACACCGCCTTTCCATTGAGTTTCCAGTTGATTGCCTCTGTATAATGATTCCACATTTGGAAATAACGGCCTCCTGCAGCAACCAGATCATCATGTTTTCCAGACTCTACTATTTGCCCTTTTTCCATAACAATAATTTTATCCGCGTTACGAATCGTAGAAAGTCTATGGGCAATAATTATTACTGTTTTATTCTGCATAAGTTTCTCAAAAGCCTTCTGAATTAAATATTCATTCTCCGGATCACTGAACGCGGTCGCCTCATCCAGCACAATAATCGGAGAATCTTTTATAATTGCTCTGGCAATCGCAATTCTTTGTCGTTCTCCTCCGGATAAATGAACACCTTTTGTTCCAACAACCGTATGATAACCTTCTGGCAATTTTGAAATAAATTCGTGGCATTGTGCAGCTTTTGCAGCCGCAATTACCTGTTCCTCTGTAGCATTTCTATTTCCCATACGGATATTATCTAAAATACTCTGCTTGAACAAGAAAATATCCTGAAACACAAAACTTACTTGACGCATAAGATCGTTTTGTGCCATATCTCGTAAATCCACCCCACCAATGGTAATCTTTCCATCTGTCACATCCCAAAATCGGGAAATCAAATTGGCAATCGTACTTTTTCCGCCGCCGGATGGCCCAACAATCGCAGTAATTTGTCCTTGTTTTGCTGCAAAAGAGACACTCTCCAATGCTTTTTCTTCGTTGTTTCCAGTATAAGTAAAACTTACATGATCAAAAACCACATCTTCTCCCTGCGGTTTTTGAGGATTAGCTGTTTCCGGCATTTCTGGGATATTTAAAATCTCATCCATACGGGCTACATTACCATCAATCTGCATAAAGGATTCTGAGATATACATGATTTTATTCAAAACACCCGCAATCGCCGGAACAAATAACAGGTAGAAAATAAACTTCATTGAAAACTCTTTGAAATTAGATGTATTTGATCCGATTAAAATTCCAACCGGAACTAAAATCAGGTAAATATTATTGATAATGGTTGTGAAAGCCGGCATACAGTTTTGCCACCCCAGAGAAAATTTCAAAACCCATTCCGTATAACCGCTGATGGCCTCTTGCAACTTTTTAAATGAAGATGCTGTTTGATTAAATGCTTTGACAACAGACATTCCACGTACATATTCTACAGAAGCGTTATTCATCTCCTCGGATGCTTTTTGATATTTCCCCATATTTTCTTTCATAGCCCCACTGCCAAATCCAATAAACTCTGCTATAAAAGCCAAAATAATTCCTGCAAGGGAAGCAAGACCAAAACGCCAGTCAACAACAAAAAGGATAATGACCATTACAATCGGTGCAGTAATAGATGCTACAAAATCCGGAAACTGATGGGCAATAAAACCTTCCACACTTTCAATATTTTCGTCCATGATTTTCCGTAAGCGCCCACTGCCGATTGTAAGATGATACCCCAAAGGGATTTTTGTAATGTGGTCTGCAAATAACACCTTCAAATCATAAAGTGTGCCAAAAGCTGCTATGTGTGAACTGAAAATAGCCAAAAAGTAAAGCAGAATATTCGCAACGATTCCGGCTAATGCCAGCCACCCATAATTCATAATTCTTCCCATATCCAGTTGAACAAGGTCAGGGAATACATTTAAAATTTCACGAATCATAAAGTAGACCGCTATGTACGGGATAAACGAAGCAATCGCTGCCAAAGAAGAAAGGAGAGCAGATAGAAAAATCAATCCTTTTCTATCAGAAGCCAACTCCATACAGCGTGCCAGTCCCGTCTTTGATTTTGTCTTTTTAGACTTTGTGTTAGACATTGCACGATACCTCCTAAATACAATAATGGCGTAGTTAGCTATTTCTAACTACGCCATTATTGTATCGTTTTTAGTTAGTTATTTCTACTCTGTTTCTTTAAGAATAGACCAAAAATAGCCCAAAAATACCAGAGTTTTGTAAATCTTTTTTAGATGATACCGGCTTTTTGAAAGTGCTTTTTGAATAATCCTTTTGCAATCAAAGCTCCGATAATTCCAGCCACAAAGGTAACTACCGCAATAATTACAATCATTGTGCTATTCATAAAACTATGAAGTTCTGTAAGATATTCAGCGCTTACTCCGTTAGATGTGGACATATCATCTACATATCCAGACATGATTACCATTGGAAGATATGTACCTAAAGCAAAAAAAGTCATATAAATAGAGTATCCAATCGTATTCAGCCAAAAGTTTTTATATTGTCCAATTCTGGATAAAATTTCGGCGATAATTGCTCCTGCAATAAAGCCAACAGCCACCGCCCATCCAGCACCAATTAAAAATTCTATCAGGCCAATCACAACGCCGCTTAGTAAAACGCTCCATGCCTTTGGTACTTTTGCTCTCATCAACATATAAATGATACCACCCGGAAGAGCAGCAATCGCGCAGCCAAAAGCAAAAGTAACAACGGTTGCGGCTGAAGCAAAAATGCATACCATAACTACCGCAAAGAAAAGTACGGTAAAAATCCCTAGCGTAATGAAGTCCTTAGCCTTCATTTTTGTGGTTCCTCCACTCATGTTTGTTTGATTGTTCATAAAAGAAAACTCCTTTCTATTACCATATAACTATATAACTAAGATGAAATTACCCCGTTTATTCTGATAATTCTGGAACATATTTTCATCAATAGTTCATTGTCATGGGAAATCACCAAAATTGTTTTCCCTTCTTTTGATAGTTTTTGTAAAATTTCAGCAACACTTTCCATATTTTTATAATCTAACCCGCTTGTAGGTTCATCAAAAAGAAGCACATCACAATCTCTAAGAGCCGCAACACCGATAGCAGTTCTTTGTTTCTGTCCCCCCGATAATGACATCGGATGATGATCCTTATATTCTGTCAGGTTTAATTTTTCCATAATATTAATAATTTGTTGTTCATCTGGAGTCTTTTGCGCTAAAAGAGCTAAGGATAGTTCCTGATAAACACTGTCTGTAAATAGCTGATAGTCTGGATCTTGCATAACAAGGTAAGCCTTCTTCATTCTCTGTTTTGTAGGTACTTTTTCTCCGTTATACAAAATTTCTCCTTGAATTTCCCTCTGCAATCCGCAAATTGTTCTGGCTAAGGTTGTTTTCCCACAACCATTTTTCCCTACGATTCCAATAATTTCTCCGCGGTATGCAGAAAAGTTTATTTCCCGCGTTACCGCTACCCCTTTTTCATAACCGACAAGAAGATGTTTTGCACTGATTACGGGTATCTCATTTTTTACAAGATTACCCTCCGGCAGATTTAAACAAGTCGGGAAATAACTGCGCAGCCCCAATTTTTGATATTCTTCCTTTGGGATTTTTTTAAATTCTTCTGCTGTCCATACTCTCTCCAGCATCCCATGCTTCATCAGTACAATTTTATCTGCAATCCCATTAAGAAAATATAGACGGTGTTCTGATACAATAATTGTTTTCCCCATCTCTTTAATCAATAAACACAGCCTCCGCAATTCTTCAATGGCTTCTGGATCAAGATTAGAGGACGGCTCATCTAAGACAAAAATATCAGGATTTAACGCATAAACACTGGCAAAAGCAATCGTCTGTTTCTGTCCTCCAGACAATTCAAAAAGTTCCCGGTTCTTTAACTTCTCAATATGAAGTTCTCTGATAGTCGCTTCGTATCGCTGTACCATTTGGGGATAAGGCAGCCCCTTATTTTCCATCCCAAATACAATTTCACTATCGGTATCAAGACTAAAAAACTGACTTCTCGGATTTTGAAACACAGAACCAATTTTATCTGCAATTTCATGCGGCTGAACCGAAGCAGTATTTACTCCGTCAATTGTTACTTCACCAGTTAATTCACCTTCATAAAAATGTGGGATCAACGTATTTATCAAACGTGTCACACAAGTTTTTCCACATCCGGACTCACCGGTAAGAACCACACATTCGCCCTTTTCTATCCGCAAAGTAAAGTTCGTTAAATTTTCAGTATTAGAACCTGCGTAACGGAAAGATACACTGTTAATATTTATCATTTTATATTCTCCCGTAAATTTGATATTTTGCATAAAAGAGGGCGACAAACGCTATAACAAAAGATACTAGGACAATAATATCTTTTGGTGTCACTTTAAGCTGAACAAAAGAAGTTCGTTGATCCGGATTATCAATTCCTCTTGTAACTGCAGAAGCAGACAATTCATCCGCAATCGAAGCTGAACGCATGACAATCGGAACCACCATTGCTTCAAGCAACAACAATGGCCGGGTAAACACATTTTTCCATGAAAGCGCAATTCCTCTTAACTTCATAGCATCGTAAATTCTATGTATTTCTTCACTGAATGTAGGAAAAAAGCGAAGTACCATTGCGAAAGTAATCGTAATACTCCGTGGAAATCTAAGAGAATACATTGCCGCAATCAGTTCGCTTACTTTTGTTGTTGCTATAAAGGTAGAAGCGAATAAAATTACCGGTATCATAACACGGATAAATAAAGTGAAAATAGAAAGAATCGTTTCAATCGCCTGTGGAGTATATGCACAAACTTCTTGTATGATAACGATAGCTACATAGAAAACAATATATTTCAAAACGATTTTCTTTTGTCCCATAAAACACGATAGAATGCAGATTAAAGCAAAGCAAATTGTGCCTAATATAAAATCTTTTAGGCCAAAAACCATAAAATTGATTAAAAGAAAGAGTAATAACTTAATACGCGTATCCATCTCAAGCAATACATCACCCCCATAAATACACTAGAACATTTAGTTAGTTTAGTCTAACTGTACTGTTCTATTATATACAGTAGTAATTCTATTTTCTACTCCATTCCTTTATAATTTTGCATAAAATAGCCCATTCTTCCTATTTGTTCTTCCGATAGTCCTTTGGCAATACTCCATAAACTGATTGGAATGCTTTTGTAAATTTGCTTGCATTATTATATCCTAGTTCCAAAGCAATATCTCCAATCTTTCGTTTTCCATCTAATAAGAGCTTTGCAGCAAGATTCATTTTATATTTTTTTAAATAAGCATAAGGAGTATCTCCATATATATGGAAAAAAATATTATGAAATACCGTAAGATTCAGATGTGCCTCCTTTGCTAAACATTCTAATGAAATTTTTTCATCTAAATGTCCTATAAGATAATCTCTGATTGCTTTTGTGGCTTCTATCTGTCTTTTGTCAAAGTATTTAAAATCGCAACTATTTATCTGTGTTAATTGTTCCATATAATAAAGCAATTCAATCGCTTTAATTTTAAAGTACCCTACATGTCTACAACCTTTTGCCTCGTATATCTCAGTAAATAAATGTTGAAGGCTTGACGACGGTTGCTCAATATACCATTTTTTTTCAACTCCCAGTGTTTCACCTATTTTATCAAGATTGATCGGAATTTCTGCCATCATTTTACGGGTAGATGTTGAGAGCATTTGTTTATCAATCACAAGGCTTACTGCAAAACACCTTTTTAATGGAAAAGAAAAGGATACTGGTAAGTAACGCGTTCCTGCAACTCCAAAATAGCCCTCTGGTAAATAAGATACTGTATGATTTGCAAATTCACATTCATATCTTCCTTCTTGACAATGTGTAATTTGGATAATATCCGGATTAAATTTTTGAGATGGCATAGACTCTGACGTATCGAAATCTAAAAAGCAAAGCTGTATACCATCAAAAAGAAAGTAATTGGTAATAATTCCATGACCTCGACACCCATAGTCTATAACAATAAAATCGTCTGTCTGCTCTATGATTTTAGATTGTATGCCATACCATTCCTGTTTAAAATCAACTTCCATTTTGAACCTTCTTTCCAGCGCTAGTTATTATAGTTGTTTACTATGTAGAATATTTTTAATAATATTTACTATTTTTTCTGGATAACAACTTAATATCTCTGCATGTCCCTTATTATCATATATTTTACTGTTGATTAGTTTTGGTGTGCAACCAGCTATAATTTCTTCTGATTGTGCTGGAAAACTTTCCCCACTTCCATATATAAAACGTACATTACTTTCAATTTTGTTCTTCTTCGTAATATCATACCTATAACATTCATAAGCTGATTTTCGCAATGTTTGAAAGCTAATTGGATTACACATTAGGGGTTTTAAGATTGTAATTTCATCTTTCGTTGTATAACCCATTTGCTTTTTTATGTAAGAAAACATAGGTTTGTCACTAAGTATTCTTTTAAATTGCCATGCCATAATCAAAGCGGAAAACCAACTCATAAGTCCTTGATCTACAAACATCGCCCCGTCCAAAATCAAATTATTAACCTTTATTTTTCCATTGCACGCAAATTCCGCAGCAATACTTGCACCAAATGAAATTCCATACACTACGTCAACCTGCTTTATATTGTTTGAAGTAAGCTCCTGCTCCAGCCGATTCACACAATCTGCAATTTTAATATCTGTTTTTTCGCTCTTATTGTGGTGTCCCTCCAGTTCCGGTATAATCAGGCAATATTCTAACTCTAGAGCTTCAATAATCGGAGTAAAACATTTTTCCCAATAAAATCCCATACCATGTATTAAAACAACTTTGGGATTATTTACATTTCCAATAAAATGACAATTATAGGATCCCTTCTTCATATACAATTCCCTCCGTTCCGATATTTATTGATTCATCGTTACAGTAATAATTAATTTCTCTATTCACATTTTGTTTTATCACATCTAGCATTGAGATAATATCTGTTGCATAATAAATTCCTGGAGTAAGTCCTTTCTCCATGATTTTTGCTGTAACTGTATCAAGGACTGCCGCTGTTAAGCTACTTCCGAAGCTACTCTTAATAACAATACTTCTCTCTGTTTTCCGCCACTTAAACCAGATGACCAAATATTTATTTCACATCCGGTTTCGCATTCTCCTCTGCTTTTTTCTTCAATTAGCTTTTGTATCTTTTGTGCATATGTAAAAATAGAAATATACTGTTCTGTTTGAATATATCCCACAACAGCTTTCTGCATAATTTCTGTAATCTCTCGACCTAACGCTGGAGTATACCAAATCGCCTTTCGGGGAGAAAATTTGTTAATCACATCTGCAATTTCCGTTGTAAAATATTTTTGTATTTCCACTTCTTTTCCATCATAATCTCTAAAATTTTCTTGTTTATCGTCATATTTCTTGTTTCCTGCATAATAATAATACGATGTTTCACCAAATCCTTTTAACCCACTTATAATGAAATCTATAATTCCATTTACACCCGGAATCTGCCTATCAATACAAATTCCTGAAATCGAATTTACACTTTCATAAGAATCACACAAATATTTCATTGCAAGACCAGTAAAACCTGGAAAACAGCCACACGATAAAATGAATGTTCCCGGTACATTTGCCTTTCTTATCTCTTGTTCCAAGTAATTGGCGCCAAATGGATCAATATAGATAGCCCCAGTATCCGAACAAATTTGAGCCACATACATTCCATCTATAAAGGAGGCTCCTGCACAATTTATAACAATGTAACACTCTTGGATAAAAAAAGTCAACCTTTTTCTATCGTGTATATCGAATTGACTGTATTCTACACTACTCCACATTTTATCAGGATTCACTTTATGAAATCCAGCTTTTACACTATAATTTTTCTGTAAAAGCTCTACTATTCTTTTTCCAATTTCCCCTGTACAACCTAAAACTCCTACTTTCTTCATTAATTTTCACCTCGCATGAAAGGGCATATTGCAAGTGTCCGCACCAAGCAACATGCCCTCATTTTTTATAAATCAAGAATTTTCTTTACATTTTCTTCTATATACGGACTATTCATGCATGATATGTGATCTCCTTTCATAGTATCAAATAGAAACTCTCCTTGTGCATACTGTTCCCATGTCTTTTTATCTTCAGAAAATAAACTAGGAAAGAAATTTGCTATTGCACTTTCACAATCAAACACTCGCATTTTTCCTGTATATACCTTTGGTATATATGAGGACACACATCTAAAGTTCTGTGCAAAAACCCTAAAGAGTACATTCAGCATTTTCCTCTGATGTTCCATTAATTGACCATTTGGTCTTTCTATAGTTGTATACAAATCGTTCATACGCTCTGTTGCACTCATACTATGAAGCCGTTGAAACTCTGCCCCTACCTCTGCAAATTTACCTGTAAGAGAACATAACGCCTGAACTGTAATATTGCCACCATTATTAAAAATCAAATACTCAATTACCTGCTGCAAGGTATCGTTGTCAACTTGATGTCCTGCTTTTTTGATATCCGCATCAATAAGACTTGCAAAAGTTCTTTCTAAAAGCAATTCATTATACAAACTGGTTTGAACCGCTGTTTCAAAAATTTTCATATCTAAATCAGCCAGTACCGTCTCCTCTTTTTTGTGAGGTATACTTGTGCTAAGCAATGTAACACTAGAAACATTCTTTCCTTTATCTTTCAAATAATGTGCTGTTTCTAAAGCAATAAGGCCGCCGACACAATGCCCGATTAAGGTGTATTCCGTAAATCCCAACTCTGACAAAATTCTCCCATATTTCTTGCCAAGATTCTCAAATATTTTGTCTGTCGGAATGGCTAAATACTCTGCTTCATCACCAAAGGTAAATCCCATAACTGCCTCGTTTTCTTGACTTCTTTCTGTAATATATGCAATCAACGAATTATATGGAGTTAAAGTTCCTGTTCCTGCATGAAATACAACCGTTACCTTCTTTTCTGAACTCTCTGCCGCCTCCTTAATAATAACTAAAGATTTATCCTGTTCATTTTCACCTGCCTGATTAGAAAGAATCTTTGCTACCCCGCGAATAGTAGGTGTTTTCATCATTTCTTTAAGCAAATCATCCCAGCTCCATCGTTTTGCAGCTTCAATAGTTTCTCTCATCCTTGCTATTACCTGCGCAATCAACAAAGAATCTCCACCGCTCAAATAAAAGTTATCGTTTCTCCCAATCCGCTCAATATTCAATTCTTTACACCAAATCCTAGCAATTTGTTCTTCTAAATCGTTTTGCGGAAGCTCAGCGACATCAACTTTTTTATTTTCTTCCGCACTCGCAGAAATCCACTTGCTAATTCTACCTCTATCAATTTTGTCATTTGATGTTTGCGGAAGCCTTGGAAGAAATGTGATCACACTTGGAATCATATACTCCGGTATCCTTCTTTCCAATTCATCCAGCATATTATTTTTATCCGGACAAATATAGTTTTCCTTAAATCTGACCACATAAATAGTCTGCCCAGCCATTTCCAAAGGGGTTCCCTTTTCTGGGAACTGATACACGATATCTGCTTTATGCTCTTTAAACACCCCTTCCCATTGTTCTCTTTTAAAGAAAGTTTGATTGTTCTCTGCTCTTTCATCTGTAAAGCCTGTTAAACCATCTTTAAACTCCATTGATGTTAATAAAGTATATGCTTCTAAGGTTTCCTCTAAAATAATAATAGTTCCATTTGGTTTCAGTAATTTTTTCAAATTTTCTAAAACATAATGGATGTTTTTAGCGTTATGTAAAACATTTGCTGCCAAAATTATGTCTACTGAGAATGGCGCAATTGTCTGTTCCATAATATCTTTATTAATGTCAAAGATCTCCAAAATAGATTTATCCACCAATCTTTCTGTTTCCAAGTAGGCTTGTATTTCTGAATCCGATGCCCCTGCTAATAGTATCGCTTCTTTTGGTATTATCGCTGGCTCCTGAGAACTCGACGCAATTATTACAGTTGGTTCATTTCCCGTTTTTTCATAGGTTTGTCTTGCTATTTCATAACCTAAAATTGCACCAGTACAATGACCAAATATGGAATACCTTTTTCTCATAATATCTATATTTTCTTTTACAAATACTTCTGCCAATTTTTGAACACTTTCAGGTAAAATTAATACTGTCCACTGTCGGCTCAAAATAACTAGAACAGAAGATTAAAACTGCATCTTTGTTATAATTTCTCAATTTTAATGCTGTTTGGTTTCCATCCAGCCCCGGCATACGGATGTCTATAAAGACCAATTCGTGGAGAATATCCGTATGTTTCAAAAGTTCATTTCCAGATTCGTATTCATAAAATCTGATTTCATTTTCATGCAAACTATTTTCATGCTCTACAATCTCCCTGATCGTTTTTCTATATCTTTTATCATCATCGCAAATAGCTATCTTATACATAATCCTTCCTTTTGTTAGTTGCAACTAACCTCATTTCATAAAAAAAACCATCCCGCAGAATTTTGCCATGAGATTATCTCTTACTTCTATAACTCCGGTTCCAACTCTGCAAAGATGGAATCTCCAAAAAATTCTGGTATTGTGATTTCTAATCCATCACACAATTTCTTGATTGTAACTACGCCTACATTCTTACTCTGCCCATACAAAATATTCTTCAGCGTTGATGGCGGAACACCAGAACGTATCGCCGCCTCATTCACGGTAATATCGTTTTGCCTTATCAATTCTTCAAGACGATATATAACTGCTGTTTTCATATCCATGATTTCTACCACCTTTTCTCTATTCTATATAAATTGCCCGTAAAAGGTCGCCCATATATAGTCTTTTTGAACAAAGATACATCTTTGTAAGCTTTGTATACTTTCGTGGTAGATAATTCAGCATTTTTACCAAAACAAAAAAAGCCGAAAGCCACATTGTTATCCGTGACCTCCGACTCCTTTCTATCTCATACTACACCGTCCTTACATCCAAATCAGCCCCTCTCTCCGGCTTATCTTTTCCCTGTTTTTCCTGAATGATTCTCTTATTGATTTCCAAGCGTTCATGGATTGACGGTTTTTTCTCTTTTTCTGTCATTGCTCTCTTTTGTGCTACTGGCTTTCTTTCAGCTTTCCCTGCGTCCTTAACTGCTGTATTTGCTTCAACGCCAGCTCTTGGCACAGCTTCTCTGCTCTCATTTTTCTCTGCTACCTGCTGTTCTCGTCTCTCCTTCACACCCTTTTCTTCCAGACTGCAAAAGCTCTGCAAATATGGCAACACATGATTCTGCATATCTGTCAGATCTTCCATATACTTCTGGTACTCTTCATTGCCTTTTC
>UMDY01073267.1_pt1 | contig 11185 bp, 9 predicted proteins | sample 1964591 | NCBI WGS metagenome assembly UMDY01 (sample SAMEA4836004, study PRJEB28245) | human gut metagenome | biome: gut microbiome; material: fecal sample | place: Denmark | collected 2008
AATCGCCAAGATGCCACAGCCGTCAGCAATCAGCATTTTATTTGCTATGAGTTGCGCTGTTCGCTTATTTCCATCACTAAAAAGTTGGGAGCGACAAAGATAACCGAACATCTTAAGCGCGCGTTCTCTCCCAGGTTCCATATTCGCAATTTTCTCGATAGCGGCTTTTGCAGTGTCGAAGTCTGGTATTTCCGGTTGCCAGCTTGTTCCGCCAATATACACATCAAAATATCGCAGTTGTCCAGAATCGGGAACAAGATTGTTGCTAACGAGTTGATGTACCTGCCGTACATATGACAAATCGATAGGCGCATCAATAAAATCAAATATGAATTGCCATCCATGTTTTAGATTGTTAATTACAGTTGTTTGGTCTTGCGTTAGGTTAGCAATTTTAGCACCTTCGAAAACCGCTTTTGTAGCAGGGAACGTGATATCGATTCCCTCGATATTTGCTTCTTTCCAAATACTGTCAACGATATTTCGCTTTGCATAGAAAATGTTATCCTCGATGGACATATGCTGACCGGGATACATGGAAGGTCCTTTCAATCAAAAATTTGTTCAGCCTTAATCTTTAATGACTCGGATTATCGTGCACGGAACTAACTTGATGCCCTTCGTTGACCTTGTCGGCAACGGCCGTCTTGGCATCCCTGACGGCAGCGAGAGAGCGGTCGTGTTTACTGTTCTCAGCGAGCATGTCGCGGGCCTGTTTCCCGAGCGTATGCCATTGGGAAATGTCGCATTTAGTGCGTTTGCCGGCCAGCTTGGCATCGATTGAATCTTTCATATCTGAAGCCACGATTGACGCGAATTCCGGACTGATCGGTACCGCGATGTGGCTTTCATCGACAAACGCCCCGTCCATCGGGTCTCGGGGATCCGATTTTTGAGACAGATGGTCACCTGGGTCAATGATAAGGACATCCATGATGATCTGCTGCGGCTTCTGGGATGCGGCGATTGCTTCCAGCTTTCCAAGCTGCTTAGCCGAGATCGCCGTATCCACGGAGATGGCGGTGTTTCCCCTCGCCGATGGATGCCACGCCTGATATTCCTCACGCGACATTCCGGGCCTATATCCTTGCGGGACGATCAGGCGGCCGTTCTTTTCCTCTAGCACGCCGGAGGTAAACAGGGTCGCTTCGCGCAGGAGGTTCTTTTCCGCGAGATTGCGGAAGGTGGTTACCCGTGCGAAATTATCCATCGCTTTCTGAACGGGTTTATCCAGGGATCCAAGGCACTCGAGAATATGTTTCGCGGAGGGATCCGGGTCTTTTAGGTCAAATTCCATATCCGAGAAATACTTGCCGGTCTCTACGCCCTCATGGAAATCCCTGATCGAGTCGATTCCGTCTTCCCCGATGAGGTTCGTGAGTTTTGAATAGTTCGTTTCGACCGCTTCCCTGTAACCGGGATGCTCTGGATCGTTTTTCAGTTGCAGGTCATCATGCGCGTCGATGATGCTCAATACGACGGATGTCTTATCTGTTTCAACGGGCAGGTGGGCGTATTTGAAATGTTCCACGTTGCCCGCATAGGAGAGCTTTACATCGAATGCAGGTCCTTTTTCGGAATCTTCGATAATAATATCCAGATCGAGGTTCTTATAGACCTGGAGCGGATGGGGCATCTTCACGTAAGCCAACAGTTCCGGCACCAGGCTGCTCTTTGGATAGTTCCCTTCCGACATCCATGCGATAAGTGACGGCATCTCGCCTTTGAGTTTACCGATCAGCCTTTGCGTCGTTTCAGGCGAGAACGGATCGTCCGTTTCGTTCCATTCAGCCAGTGCATTGTGGATAGCGGCGTTCTGGATATGGTTATCGGCCATCTGAGCCACATCGATCAGTACATTTCCATCGTTGTTCAAGACATTTACCAGGCCAAGCGTGTTCATTTCTTAATTCTCCTTTTCAATGGTTTTACTGCGAATCGCGGTTGTCGTCGTCATATCTGGGAGTGATGTTGCGCGGTTTATCCCTATCTTGCGCGAGCCTGTTTCGCCTACTGTCCGCGACCTTGATATGCATGGTGCGGTTAAGGGAATTATGTTCCCTTTCGCGATCGGACAGCTTCGGATTTATCTCCGCTTTCATCTTGCAAATATAGGATGAAGGTATTATAATATCCATTGAAAGAGCTGCAAGCGCCGGAGGGAATCGTGTCCCACCATAGCGGGGTAGCTCTTTTTCCATTTGTTCATATTTCTCAGAATCGATATACAAGATCTTTTCCTCGTTTGCAGCACGGGCGAGATATGAAGTGAAGTTGTCACGTCCGTAAAGGCTGGCTATCACGTTGCTGCAGCCGTTATCGTTCGTCTTGGTTCCATATCCGTTTGGGAAAAAGTATGCGATGACCGGGACGCCGTCAGGGTCGTACATATCGAGTACGGCGGCGACGCCTTTGCCCTCAAACGATCTACCGTTTACCGTATAGTTCGGCTGGTCGAAAACGACTACCGGCTCTTCGAGCTTTTCCGGAAGCGATTTGATTTGCTCGATGGTAAGCCCATGCTGATGGTTGTCAGCCTCTTTTGGGGCGATTGCATTCCTGAGATGTCTTTGCGTATAGATGAAGGGCAGATTGTCGAATCCGGCTCTCCTGAATACATACGGTGTGTTGGGTCGGGGTTCCAGAACGGCGTGCGGTGATAGCATGCCGCTCAGGCTTGCATCGACATCGTAACCGAAATCCAGATATTCCGAACACTGTATCCCATATTGTCTGATTGCCTTGACGTCCATTTCAGGCAATTCGTCTCCTCTGAGCAAAGCGGAGAGAATCGAGTCGTTGATCGTTCTTTCCGCTTTCGGGCGCTGGATCGAGGATTCGTATTCGCGAATCGTTCGCGCAGCGTTAAGCGTATAGCCATCCATATCGTTCCTCCCCTGTAGCTCGACGGTAAGTTCTATTTTTCCTGCATATCTAGTGCAACCGCATCGTTTTTGCGATCGTCATTCACGTGGACAGCCTGCTTCGCTTTTGCATCCTTTACATCGGAAAGTCCACGGTGGGAATCGGACTTGATACTTTTATATTCCGCACCGATTTGGTCCCAGACGATTTCATCGAGATCGGACTGTCCACCGGACTCCCAGATGTTTTCACATGCGTTATCGCGGATCTGGATAGCTTCGTCGATCGTGATATCGGGATATTGCCTCAGTACGGCGTCCGGGCTTACGGAGATAAATACATCATCTGTCGGCGTCGCGAGTACGTCGACACGTTTCCCGAGCGCAGCGAGCATCTTTTCCATATCATCCGATGACAGGTAGCGGAAATACTCAGCCGCGCAATCGAGGAAGAATTCCTTCATCTGGTCGAAATCATCGAGATTCGGCACACAGAGGTCCGGATCATCGAACGGGATTTTCTTATAATCGTCCATGTTGGTTCTCCTTTGCTTATTTTGTAAGGTCCTGTGGAACTTCCGCATGCTCATGCTGGCTGTTCAAGGCACTTGCCGCGCGTCCGATATCTACAGACCGGCCGAGCGGGCTTCGCTGTGACCGTTCCGCTTTGTCGAACCACTGGTTGACGGTCATGCGCGTGAACTGGGTGGTGGTACCGGCTCGTGCGCAGAGTTTCGCAGAGCTCTGGAGCCGATGGAGAATCGGCTCCGTGACGGCAAACGGGCGGCCTCCGGGGTTGAGGTCCCAGCAGTCTTTTGGAAGCCCCTCTGAACCATTCTCAATCGGTTTGGCGTGCATGATAGCGTCTTCGGTAAGCTCAAGGTTCTCCACACACCAGTTATGGTCGTCGACGCATTTCTGTGCGGCAAGGCAGGCGAGGGTGTCGGAAAGCGAGCCATGCGGGGCGCTCGTCCAGTTGTAGCCGAGACGTTCAGCTGCCATGGAGAGCGGTTGGTATCTATGTCCCGTATTTGAGTTTCCGAAGGCATCCATGAATTCTTGCATGGTGTCGATGATTGCGGCATCGGGGTTGATGGTGGCGCCGGCGGCCTTCAGGAAACCGATATCGAAGGCTATGTTGTAGCCAACAATCTCGTCGGCGATACGGTCGAGGATGCGGCAGATTTGTTCCATATAGGCATCGATAGTGGTCAGGTGTTCCACGTCATCCGGGGAAATGTGGTTCACCGCCTGGGCTTCCGGCCACTCCTTCTTGTGTTTCGGCTTGAACCTCTCATCGAAGAGAAGCCGTCCATTGGCATCTACGATAGTGAGCGACAGGATTTCGTCGCCCTCCTCGGGATGCAGGCCGGTGGTCTCCGTATCGAGGTAGACGCGGTTGGGATTGTTGCTGCTCATGGCTACTTTACCTCCTTGTCTTTTGCAATATCGCTCCTGTCGACGTTTCGGTCCGCATCGAGGCGCCCCGACGACTCTCTTGCATTGCAGGTTTTTTCGGAAACGCTCTTGTTTTTAGACGGTTCCTTTTTGCAGGTGCCGACATAGTGCCCGGCGCCCACACCGGTGATGACGAAGTCTTCCCCGTTGTCTTCCCTGCCGATCATGTCCACGAGTTCATTCTGGGTATAGCCGGAGAACGTAACGCTATCGTCGATGGCAAGACCGCAGGTGTCCTCGAAACTGAAATTCGTCTCGATAATCTCAGATGGGTCATCCTTCCAGTACATCTGGACAGGCATGATGAATACGCTGATTTTATTTGGTACCTTGTAGTCCTTAATCGCGTACTCCGGAAATGCATCGAGGACGGCATCGAGTTTCTGCGAATCCTCGAAGGTCCTGCCGGCGAGAAGGCCATACTGTTTACCGGAAATATCGACGATGGTCTCGGTGGCGTTCGTCTCGATACCGGAGAGCTCGATCTTCGGAACGAGCGCGAAGTTATAGCCTACCTTCACGGCGACCAGCTTATAGTCGTCGGGGGTATTCGCATCCATGAATTCTTGCGTGTTGCGCATCTGGGAGATCACGTCGGCGTCAAACGTGAATGCCGGATAGGAGCAGAAACCGGAATGGGAGACGATGCCTTCCACGGTTCCGAGCCCATAGATAGCCTCGATGATTGCCGGGTTATACAGGTTGTTCATGTCGAGGAAAACAGTCCTGTCGTTCTGGCATGGATTGTTTAGGTTGACGGAGATATCTGCCCAGCGCTCTCCGAAATTATCGCTTTCCGGCGTGACGTCGTAAGCGCCGACATAGAGGCTGCCGTTATCGAGATAACTGTCGCAGACGAGCTCGAGCTTATATTTCTCCCCAAAGTTTTCCACATCGAACGTGACTCCGCGCTTCATGAAATCGGGATCGTTCCAGACGATCTCTCCGTTAGAGTCGATAAGCTCAGGATACTGTTCGCGCACGTTCATGATTTCCTGTTCATCCAGGTAATCCGGACCTGCCTGTGTCATGTAGCACTCGGCGTAATCATCGGCGACAGACGACATCGCCATGCGGTCGATCCAGCCGAACTCATCCTTATGTTCAATGATCTCCTTGGTCGACACACCGTTCTGCAAGGCCATGAAGGTCGAGCGTTCCCGGTCAGAAGGAAGGGTATCGCACCAACGTTCTTCTGAAACGTAGCCTGGGGAATCCAGGTGGTATACGTTGCCGAATGGTACGGCATAATCGCGGACATGACCCTCGAGGATATCTTCCTTCTCCGCATACCAGCTTTCCAGCTCGTCTGCTGTCTTGATGTCTTTGTATTCCATAATCGGCTATTCCCTTTCCATATTCTTGCCATTGGGGATTTCCGTGTTTGGGCTGTCGAGATGAGCGGCGCTTATGGCACATGCATCGCGCTTGGCTTCTAGACCGCTCTTTGCAGGTTCCTGTTTCTCATCGCGAGTCGGCGTGACGCTGACGGAACCGCAGAAAGGGTCGCTGAAGGCACTGACATCTTGGGGGCTGTGGTACATTCCACGCAGACCCTCCTTGGTCTCAGGGCCACTGTAGTCATCCATGGCGATCCAGATACGGTTCATCGGGATTTCAAATGGTTTATCGAGGTCGACCATCATATAACCCGCGCCGTAGACGGGATCGTGGATACCGATATACGGTTCGTATGTTCCCGGGGAAACGATAAAAGCATGACCGGTATCGACTGTGTGTCCGCTCATATAGCGTGAGTCCATGCATGCCACGGCATCGAGAAAGACGGAAGAGGGGACTTTAGCCATAAGGGAAATAGTCGTCTCGTTTACCGCCAATGCCTCGAAAAGCTCGTCCCGCATGGTGCGTTCGAATTTAGTGGTCGGATAGTTCACCAGTTTCTCGACGGCGGTGCCCTGCGATGCGCACAGCTCATCGATGATTGTCGTACCGATATCCGCCGGACGTTCGTAAGCCACGTAGCTGGGCACTTTGCCATAATCTAAATTGTTCTCTGCGTCCTCGATAACCTTGAGGTTTTCTTCGCGCCAGTCGCATACGCTCTGGATCAGCCTGTATCCGTCCATGCTGTCGACCTTCTCAGTCAGAATGAGCGTCATATCGAACTGCATGGCATCGATCATCTGGTCGCATTGGAATCCATACTGGATATTGAATCTCTCGGAGACGTCTGCGTTCAGCGCATCGTGGTCCAACTCATACTCTCCGGGCACGAGGACCCCGCGGGCAAGGCCGGCAAATTCGATATATCCGGCAAATTTATTGCAGATTTCCGTGCACTGGGAGGAAAGGGCATCCAGATAGGCCCAGGATGTGGACAGCTCGTTGTCGAGTGCCATAGAGAGTGCCGACTTGAGGTCGGCCGGCATTACCTGTCCGTTCTTGATTTTCTCCTCGTCGATATATCCGCTCGCCCAGTCGAGGTCGCGGTCACCGAGGAATCCGGCGACGATATGCTTGCAGTAATCCTCGCCCTCGTATGTCATATACGGATCGAGGAGGAGTGGCTTGCGCTCCATGATATTCTTCTTATCGTTTTTCGGATCGATTGTCGACCAGTCAAGCGCCTCGCTTAGCATATCGGCAGCTTTCTCTTCGCCGAACAGATCGATGACGTCGTTGTAGGTTCTGATTTTCGTCTTGATTTCACTCATATCGGTTCTCCTTTACCGGGCGATTTCATTCTGTCCGCAAACGGGCGCATTGCCGCCGATGTGCGCAAGCGACTCGATACAGGACGCCTTTTTGGCAGCGAGGCCGGCTTGGTCGGGAAGGACGCTCTTGCGGCGCTCGGCGATATCGATGTCGGCGTTTGCACGGATGGTTTCAGATGCCTTGTCGTAAGTGGAATCTTTCGGCAGGGCATCGATAGCAATGGCGAGGGCGATCAGGTAATTCGTGTCATGTTCATTGACCACTTCTCGGAATACCTGGTAAGGCAGTGATGTTGTCGTTCCGGGCATACTCTCGGCAAGTGCATATCCGTCGGAGGTATCTTCAAATTCGGGATGCATGGTGGAAGAGGAGATGCCCCATCCGCCGAGAGCATCGCGTTCCCAGACCTCCGCGATGATATTCCATCCGCGGTCGTTGGCTGGATCGTCGATAGCGCGGCAGTAGAGGAATTTCGGCTGCATGTTCGGTTCTTTGACGATCCATGCGTAGGCATGGTGCACGATATCGTTGGCTGCGGCAGGGCAGAAGTAGTTCTGGAAGCGATCAGGGGTCTTCTTCGTTCCGGTTTGCATGTTACCCTCCGTTCCGGCGGCGTGTTTTGTAAGATTCTACCACTTTGGCTGCGTTTCGCCTATATATCGATGACGGATACGGCATGTCATCTGCAAAAGGTATCGTGTAGAAGGGCACGGGGGCTCACCGAAGCGGCGAGTCCCCGTGTTTGTGCCGTCTATCTGTCCCGTAATGGCGAATCAGGTGCGTCCTGGTCATGATTCAGATTCCTTGCCGCATCCGTGGCCGCTGCATGGCGTTCCGTGAGTCCCCGCGGATTGTGGGTTTGCACGAGGTCGTCCTTATGCAGGCGGACGTCGCATTCCTTGACATATTTGAGAAACGTCGGATGCGTGATGCCGAGCTTCGTCGCGGCGGATCTTGCCGAGATGTCTCCGTTCTTATACTCGCTGTAGAGACGGTCGAATCCCTTGGGAAGGGGTTTCAATCCCCTTCCTCGGGTATCCTGTGCATTCGTGATCTTGTTCACATGATAAGAGAATGCCTGTTGGCTCAAGCCGGCGATCTTGGCGGCCTGGGCTTGGCTTAGGTCCCAGTTCTGATATCTGCCGAAGGCCTCTCGGAACCGTAAATCATATCCGTCCAGAGGATCGCTAAGTGACTCTTTCAGCTCCGTCTCGATATCGGCAGGCATATCGATAAGCTCACCGGTCTCGTCGCGTGAGAGGGCGACGATATTGCCGAAAATGAGAGAGAAGGGCTTGCCGGCGTTTGTTCCGACGATGAGGCTCTTTTCAGATAGGAAGCCCGAGTCATCCATGAAGGCATCGGGGTTGATGGCGCGGTTTGGAAGCAAACTGTCTGCACCGGCGGCATTTACATAGATATCCACATCGGCGAACGTGGCACCGAGTTCGTCATATTCGCCTTGGACTGCCTCACGGATGTCTCGATACGGTCTGTTCCTGTCGGCGAGAAAGGCCTGCGCCTCCCCACCGACAGGGAAGATCAGACCTTTGACTTTATTGGATTCCATCGTTTCACCGCCTTGTTTCTTTAAAACGATTCATACAGCTCTGGTTAGTGGCTAATCGGATACTCGTGGTCGATTGGACGCGAATTGCCGATATCGCTACCGCTGTCGTCGTGGTTGCCCTCGTCCTGGCTGAGTACTAATGAACTCTCCCTGGCTTCTGTAGCGACTTCGGCGAGAGACTTCGTAGATTTCTCATGCTTGTCGCCGGCGGCGTGCTCATTCTGAAGCTGATATCGATCCGGTTCGATGCCGTACTTAATGTGAATATACTCTTTGTAACCGGTGGACGGGTCCGCAAAGGTCTCTTTCAGCTTGTCGATCGTCTCCTGAGGAAGGCTTGCGATTTCGCCTTCCTCGTCGACACCGAAGGCGACGAAATCACCGCAGATTAGCGAATAGAGCTCCCCTTCCTTGACGGAATGGCCGAACGTCAGCTGGTCGAGATATCCGACTTCCTCCATATGTTTCGTCGCATAGATGGCGCGATTGGGCTTGCTGCCGTTGATTAAACCTTCTTCATTGACCCACAGGTCAACCCCATTACCAAGGACGCTCAATACATCAACGTTGCCGTTGACGAGGTCCTGCAGTTCGGCCAGCGAGTTATTCTTATCGATCCAAACCTCGAACGGCTTCGATCCGACGGGGATTAAAAGGCCGTGGGCTTGCATTTCGTTCATACGGGGTACCTCCTTGCGTCTTGATGCTTGGTAAGATTCTACCATTCGATACCGGAAAAGGGCACCTCGGTCGGGCGCCCTGTTTTTTCTTTCAAATTCGCAAGCGCTTGCGAATTTCATCTAGTTCACGGTCACCGTTTCATCCCAGGCTTCCTTGACCACTTTCGCATCGTAGTGGTACCACGGATGGCCGGTTGACTTCTTGTGGCCTTCGATATCATCAGTGATATCCGCCCCGCATGTGTCGCAGATCGCGATCCTAATCGTCTCGGCAGGATGATGGATAGTCATCGTTTTTGTCGGGCTGGACGTTGAAGCAGAAGAGGACTGTCCGTTGCCAGACGATGGAGCGGAAGCGCCACTATCCATGCCGGCAGAAGAATTTTCTGCCTGATTGTTCTGATTTTGACCGTCAGAAGAAGCGTCCTGGTTTTGCGAAGCCCCGTCTGCCGGAGTCGCTTCGGCATTATCTTCAGACTCACCGCTCTTGGCAGTCTTATCGACATGTTTGGCTAAAAAAGCGAAAGCTGACACCTTTTTCCCGTTACCTTTGACGGTGAAACTGGTGCTTTTTGCTGGTTTATCATAACCGTCCGGTGCCGACTCAACGGTCAGCAAATACTTGCCTTTCGGCAGAGTACAGATCTTGACTTCGTCGTTGACTGCAACGGAAATATCTTTGACAACAATCTTTCCGTTCTTGCCCTTTTCGGAAACCGAAACGGAAGCCTTAGAATCTTCAGCAGCTCCGTCAGCTGTCACCATGACGGAGACAGCACTCTTTTCAGTGGATTTTTTCTTCTTTGCATTCTCAGTCGAGGTCTCTTTTTTCTGAGTTTGCGTTTGTTCTTTCTTTGTATCTGAGTCGTGACCTTTATTACTTGAAAGAACGGTAAAAGCAGTCACGCCACCGAGGAGCAGCACTAGAACAATACCGATAACGGCTGCAATAATGATGAACTTCTTACGTCGATCATCCTCATCTACATAACTGTAATCAGATTGCACTTGAGAGGGTTTCAGAGTTTCGAGATTTCCCCACCAAGCTCCCTCATGCTTATCATTTCCATCGTTCATGATGCTACACCTCCCTGGTTAATAAGTTATCCGCCAAAAACGTCACGCGCGATTGTGCCGGATTTAATTACGATTAGCATCAGAGCAACAGATGCACATACAGAGCTCCACATATCGCCCTTGAAGCCGGATATTTCTCCTCCGCTAAAGCCTGAAAGCAGGTTTGGGAAAAGTCCCATTGCAAAAAGAATAATTACGCCTGCAAGACATGTCGCTAAGAAGTTCTTGCAGAAAGATACTCCATAGTTTTTTGTTTCGTCGAATCCAAGTAGCGCAAACGGAAGCGGTGAGAACGCAGCCATAACATATAGTTGCATTGCTCGCATATAACACATGACCGAAACCGAGCCCTTGATGATAATCGTGATCAAATCGAATATCATGCTCTGAACCCATATACCAATTACCGCTCCAAAACTCTCTTTACAAGAATCGGCTATTGTGACAGTTTTTAATTCATCAACGGTCGACTGATTGATCTTACCAATCATTTCGTTAAATAGATCATATGCTCCAGCGCAGATCTTCAATGAGTTTTTGAGAAGCCAAATGAAGATCGTCGCATAGATAATTAAAAAGACAATGTCTTTAATTGCTGGTAAGGTAGCTGTTCCATCAATACGCTGTGATATTTTTATCAATTGTATCAACATCACAAGGCTTAGGATGGAAGCTGCTGTTGGCATGACGACTGACTTATTAACAAAGCTAACCGTGCTGTAAAAGGTGCCTGTTTTCTTGCCCAGAAGATTATTGAATGATTTTCCAAGAATTGATTTTGTAGAAGTAGTCTTGATATTTTGAAGACCATCATTGAAAAAGAACTCAGCTCCTTCAGCAAAACGATCGGTAATCCATCC
>UMDY01045186.1_pt1 | contig 11080 bp, 11 predicted proteins | sample 1964591 | NCBI WGS metagenome assembly UMDY01 (sample SAMEA4836004, study PRJEB28245) | human gut metagenome | biome: gut microbiome; material: fecal sample | place: Denmark | collected 2008
CATTCGCATATTCCGCCGCCGTTTTGATGAAGAAAACAAAAAGGCTGACTGATATACTATTTCAGTATATCAGCCAGCCTTTTGTTTTTGGTCTGTTCCGACCAGACATTATCCAGAATATACGATAGCTATTACTACTACACTGACTATCAACAGCCCAATATATATTCCTATCCCAACTGCAACACAGCGCACAATGTAGCCAATTCGACTGCGTGCCTGTTTCAGCCAGCCTATCCTACTGCGCATATGAAAACAGTCAAAAATATAGCAGAACAGCCAGCCATAAACCACAATCACAAGCACTCCCGCCAAAATGGATGGATTCGGGGTCGCAAAGAACTCTGCAATAACACCACCAACCCCAAATAAGTAAAACATCATTCCGCATACCATCTTCCACGGTGTCCATGTGCGGAATCCGGGCACACCACGCAGAATGTACCGCAGCCGTATGCGTCCCGGCTGGTATGGCCGCAGCGCATGACCGACCGCACTTGCGCTCTGATACCGCCGTTCCGGGTCAATATCTACACAGCGGCGAATCACTTTCCGGAGTGAACCGTCGGTCAGCTGCTCCTGCGGCAGCATACCCGTCAGCATTTGATTGAGCAGTACGCCGACCGCATAAACATCCGTCCGCACATCGGTCTGTCGAAACCCGAATTGCTCCGGTGCCGCATATCCCTGTGTGCCGAGCAGTTCTGTGTCTGTACTTTGCCTGCTCTTGTGCGAGCGGGCAATATCAAAGTCGATCAGGTATAGGTGGTTCTCATCCGTCACCATAATATTACTTGGCTTAATGTCGCGGTGGATCAGTCCCGCTCGATGGATAACCGTCAAGACCTGACAAAGCTGTGCCGCCAGATAGGCGGCAGTCTGTTCATCCAACGTCCCACATTCCCGCAAGACTTCTGCCAGCGTGCGCCCGGAAACACATTCCTCAAACACCGCATAGCTGTCGTTCTCCATCGGTGCGATCTCGTATATGAGCGGCAAATGCGGGTCGGCCGCGCCTTGCAGTACGCGGTAAATCTCTGCCTGTGCCGCATTTACAGTTCGCCGCACCGCCAGCAGTTTGTTGTCCTCGTTCCGCACCAGCGTTACCGCCGAGCGGTGGCCCAGTTCCATCAGCGGCGTGCTGTTTTGCCATGACATGGTGCTCATCCCTCATTTCTTATCCTATTATAGCATAAGTCATTCCATCTCTTTCAACAATGTGTTACAATAAAAATGTATTCCAACAAATCCTTTTGCAAACTCTCTTAAAATATAGGATTTATCGAAATTACGCAACTTTATATCCATCTATATCCCATATAACCAAATAATATTTTTGTATTTCTATCTAATATAGGAGTTGATCGAATGGACTGGTATGGTATTCCGCGAGCGTGTGTCAATATTAAAAATTTTACGCAGGTGCGCATAGGTGACACGCTCGCGCCCGAAATAAAATACTGGCACCCCGACCAGCCGGTATTCATCTCTGCTCAAACCGGAGCTGGTAAGTCACACTTTATTATACATACTTTACTTCCTCATGTTCTTTGCGCCTGCCCTAATTTTAGCGAGTCTGCGCCCGAAAGTATTTTGGTTCTAAGCAACCGTTTAGCCAATAATAAGCAATTCAAACTCGATCTGAATAAACAGGTCAAACAGGAAGCACCTAATGCAAATTGGTCTGAAATCCAGCGCATCGGAAATGTCTACATTTACACCTATCAAAATATTTTGAGCCAGCTCAAGAATATCCCTCCTTGGGAGATTCGGTATATCGTTTTAGACGAATCCCACTTCTTTATTCAAGATGCTTCCTTCAATCCGGATACTCATGCTATTCTGCAAGCAGTTCTATCTCATTTCCCTTTTGCCGTGCGTATCTATATGAGTGCGACTTTTCAGAATTGTGCATTGCCCATCTATGAGTTGGAACGCCGATATATTCACCAGCGCAAATCCAGACCTCATAAGTGCTCTCCTTCTATCCCTCAACCTGCCGTATCCCTTATTCTGAACAAGCTGGACCTCCAACAAAGCTATGGTGCTATCCCTACGATAACAAAAGAGATCGAATATATTGCTCTAACCGCATATGCTTGGTATGGTTTTACCACCAATAAGGAATTTCAGTCATATGTACTACAGCGTTGTAATCTTACCGGCCTGACTGACTATTATAAACAATTCAAGATTCGCAAAATACTGCAACAACACGCTGCATACTTTACCAATGATCCTCCCGAACAAAATATTCAGTCCATCCCTAAAAATATCATAAATTTCTGCTGCTCCGTATATCCGCACATACCTACACCCGAACCCAAGCCCGCTATTATTCCCTGCACAGAACCATTCACTGAATTAAAGGCATATATTCTTAATGCCCGCTACTATGCTTTTGGAGCACTGTTTGAACTTTTTCGTCAATACATCCTTTGCTATCCCCGTCGTCCATTAGCTGCGAATGCTTTTAAGCATATCTATGACTTCTTATATGCCGAAGTATCCTATCGCAGAGGATGGTTCCGTATCCCAGATACTTTGGATCACGTTTACTCTCAAAACGGTATACCGCACCTTCGTCCCACTGCAATGATTTATCTATTTCAGAGGGAATACTCGTCCTACCAAATCTATAAATATCACCAGTTATCCGATGATCTTGCAGAAAGAATCGTTTCACGGTATGCACAGAACCCACAGGAAAAATGGTTAATCTTCGTCAATCGCAAAGAATCCGGTCAAGAATTATACTCTCAACTTTGCGACACGCATCAGATTCCCACTATTTTCATTCACTCTGCGGCCGTAAATGCCAAAAACTCCTCTGGCGAAGTTTCGGTGGAAAAGCAATATTGTGATGAAATGATTGAGCGCCAGTGTTTCCCTGATGGGATAAACATTGTTATTACCACCTCTGTGCTGGATTCCGGTATATCCCTTTGGGACCCTGAACTAAAACACATTGTTTTAGCTACCTTTGACGAAGTTGCGCTGCTCCAGATGATCGGCCGCAAGCGCTTTGACCCTAAAACACTTACTGCCAAAATCAATCTATACTTTCCGGCTCATTCAACATTACATCTTAAATCTCTTATCCAGCAACAGCAATCTGATCTAGAACTCATCCAGCATTTCCAATCAAACGCTGAAGCTGCATGGAAATTTGATGGCTACCAGCACAAAAAGCTACCAAGATACGTTCGTTGGATTCCGCAAAAATTGAACAGTCCTTTTTCTATGAATGTCCGATTGGAAACAAACCAGTTCGCTTTCATTCAGCTGCGAAAAGCGATTGAATTTGCCGAACAGATCCAAACCTATATAAAAGAGAATCCGACAGATGGCTATGCGGCATGGGCCGCAAACAAGCTCGGTATTTCCGAAATCCATGATATACCACAGTCCTGCCACAATACCGTCTTGAATCTTATCCATGAATGGAATCTGTTAGATAATGATATTTCTTTGAGTAAAGAAGAATTAGAAACATTCTACAACGAGTTTTTAACCGTCTATAATGAACAAGCCTATGGATATACGCAAAAGGATAAGCAGAACAATCGTACAAAATCTCAAATCAACAATGCCTTTAAGAACCTGAAAATTCCGTATTCTTTTATCAAGAGGAACAATCAGTTCTATTTACAGTCTGTTTCCAATAAAGATGACTAATCTTTATTGATTCCTCCTCAAACCTCTGAAAGTCTATGATGCTTTCAGAGGTTTTTTCATTTCCAGTAACTTTTAATAATCTTTAATAACGAACGAACTATTTTGTAAGGGTTCCCCGGGAAGGCATCGCTTGCCTTCCCCTTGAGAATAAAGCTACCCGCATAAATACAATAGAAAAAGATATTGATAAGAGATATTATCAATATCAAGAAATATACAAATAGTAATATATAGATAAATCATTATAAAAGGAGATCAAAACCATGAATAACAAACTTATTTCAGTTCATGTATCAGAACAAGATAAATTACAGATTCAAGCGCGAGCTAAAGCCGCCAATATGTCTGTCAGCGAATATATTCTCTCCATTCTAAAAGGTGTAACGCCTACCAATAATTTCAATCGTGCTCAAATTGCTGATTGTCTTTGTGAAATTTATAATGCAGTAACCAATCAGAAACTTCCCCAAGCCTTAAAGGAGGTCGAAAAAGCATGGCAGTTTTTACAGTAATTCATGCTCCTGGGAAATACCATGACCCCAGAGCCTATTATGATTTAATCAATTATGTCTTAAATCCTGTCAAATCTCCAAATTTCTGTGCTGGCAGTCGCGGTGTTTCCTTGAATCAAGCCGCATTTGAGATGGAATGTCTTAGCCAGCTTTGGAACAAAAACCGAGGTCTGCATTTACGGCATATGGTTCTCAGCTTTGACCCTATTGAGGAAATCACACCTCATATGGCGTATCAAATCGGTATGCAGGCTATCGAATACTACGGCGACTGTTATCAAATCCTGTTTGCCGTTCACGAAAACACAGACCATCTGCATATTCATATGGTGATGAATACCGTCAACTACCATACCGGACAGAAATATCCGGGCGATAAAGCAGACTATCACCGTTTTATTGCGCATCTGCAAAAAATCCTATCTCCATATGATATTGACGTGATTCCAGCACGCTGTTCAGACATATATGAGCATAGCTAATCTTCAATAATGTACACAGAGCAATGGCGCAGTGTACTCACACTGCACCATCTCAATTAACCTTTATTAACCGAATTGGCCTGTCCCAGATAAGCCTTAACTGCTTCTTTGGGAATCTTCCAGCAGCGACCAATACGAAACGCAGGAATTACACCCTTGCCAAGCAAAGTATATGCACTGTTTTTCCCAATCATCAAAATCTCACACAGATCTTCCACTGTCAGCAAATCACGGTATTCTTCTAACATATTGTACGCTCCTTTGCGGTTTTACCCTTATGTTTCCGTAAATAAGCGTATTTTCAATTATATATTATCTCCATGAAGTATCAACAACCCAACAAATACTGAATGGAGGAAACCAAAATGAAAGATACTCGAATTTGCGACAACTGTGGTGCAGAGCACCCGATCAGCAAGATGTTTGAGGTAGAGGGTGACTGGCTCTGCGAGGACTGCGCCGACCGTTTGGTCGTAGTCTGTGATCACTGCGGCGATCGCATCTATCAGGAAAGCGCCGTTGAGGACGATCATCACACGCTCTGCGAGGGCTGTTTTGACGAGCACTATGTCCGCTGCCACGACTGTGGCTGCATCCTGCGCAGCTATGATGCCTACTTCGATGACGACGATCATTCCTATTGCTCGGATTGCTGGGACGAGCACGAAGGCGCGATTCACGACTACAACTACACGCCCGACCTCGTGTTCCACGGCAAGGGTCTGCGGCACTTTGGCGTAGAACTGGAAATTGACGAGGGTGGTACGGTAAACAGCAACGCGCAAAAGCTGCTGGACATTGCCAATGCAAACGCCGAAAACCTGTATATCAAAACGGACGGCAGTCTGGATGAAGGTCTGGAACTTGTTACGCATCCCATGACACTGGAATACCACCTGAACGAAATGCCGTGGGAGCAGGTACTCTGTAAAGCACAGCGCATGGGCTATCTGAGCCATGCCGCCGGCACCTGCGGCCTGCACGTTCACATCTCTCGCCTGGCCTTTGGCTGTACTTACGAACAGCAGGAGGCCGCGATTGCGCGCCTGCTGTACTTTGTCGAAAAGTTCTGGGCAGAGCTGCTTCGATTCAGCCGCCGTACGCAGAGCCAGATGAACCGCTGGGCGGCTCGGTACGGTATCCGTCTTACGCCGTCCGAGCAGATGAGCCATGCGAAGAACTCTTGCGCCGGACGTTACACGGCGGTCAACCTTACGAACTCTGACACCGTAGAAATCCGTATGTTCCGCGGAACTTTGAAATTAAACACACTGAAAGCCACCTTGCAGATGGTAAATCATCTGGTCGAGGTGGCTGTTTCTTTGTCCGATTATCAGGTGCAGGACATGAGCTGGTTTGACTTCCTCGACGAAATCAAGGAGCCGGAGCTTATCCAGTATCTTAAGGAACGCCGCCTGTATGTCAACGAACCTGTCATCGCAAGCGAGGAGGAATGAGTATGTGCAGTCTGTTTGGCTTAATCGACTTTACGGAGTGCCTGAGCACTCACACAAAGAACAAAATTCTGAATACCCTCTCCAGAGAGTGTCAGGTGCGCGGCACGGATGCAACCGGCATCGCCTATAACTTCAACGACCGCTTGCGTATCTACAAACGTCCGATTCCCGCTCGGAAGATGAAGATTCATATTCCGAACGGCGTGAATACCATTATGGGCCATACCCGCATGACAACACAGGGCAATGCGCAGTTTAACCAGAATAATCATCCGTTCCCTGGTCATGTCGATGGCGATACTTTTGCCCTTGCGCATAACGGCGTACTCTGGAACGATAAGGAACTCCGCGTGACGGAAAATCTTCCGCAAACCAGTGTGGAAACCGATAGCTATGTTGCCGTCCAGCTTCTTGAACAGCAGAAAACCCTTGACTTTGACAGTCTTAAAGCTATGGCTGAAAAGGTCGAGGGTTCTTTTGTGTTTACGGTACTGGATAAGAACGATGCTATCTGGTTTGTGGTTGGCGATAACCCGCTGTGCATCATGTTTTACGACGGCTACCTGCTCTACGCTTCCACACAGGAAATCCTGTGCAAGACCATCAAGAAGTTAAAGCTGACCGCACCCTCTGACATTCTGGAGCCAAAGGAGGGCGAGATTTTGAAGATCGACCGATCGGGACATATTACTACCGGCAGCTTTATGCCGAAAACCAGCTATGAGCATTGGTGGCGGCGTTATCCCTATTACTGCAGTTACTACGAGGATACGACTGCGAACTACGATGACCTGTTCAGCGTGGCGAAAGCATTCGGCATAACGGCAGATGAAATTCAGGCATTGCTCGACTACGGCTGTTCGGAGGAGGAGATCGAAGAAATGCTTTACGATCCTACTCTGCTGCACGAAATGACCGGTGAGCTGTTATACGCATACTAAGAGAGGAGGGCGAACTACATGGGCTTATTCAGTGTAATCTGGGTACTCGGTGAAGTGCTGGAAGCATTGGACGAGTTACTCGATCTGACCGATGATGTGTAGTTTCAAAAACGCCTGACTTTCGGCACATTGATTTTGAAACGAGTTTTGGAACAAAAACTGCCCTCGGAATACCACATTCCGAGGGCAAATTTTTTTGTTTCATAAACGAAGATTTTTGCAACAGGAGGACGATATGAAGCACTACAAATTCGGCTATGCCCGTGTCAGCACCGAACAGCAGAATCTTGCGCGGCAGCTTGATATGCTGTCGCAGTACGGCGTGGACTACATTTTCAATGAGAAAATGACGGGCACCAAACGCGATCGTCCGGAGCTGAACAAACTGCTCGACCGTATGATGGAGGGCGACACGGTGGTGATTGAGAGCCTGTCCCGCTTGGGCCGCAGCACGAAAGACCTGATTGAGCTGGTGGAACTGTTCCGCGAACGCGGTGTGCATCTGGTCAGCCTGAAAGAGCAGATCGACACCTCCACACCGGCAGGCAAGCTGCTGTTTACGCTGATGAGTGCCGTCGCGCAGTTCGAGCGTGATGTGATTGCAGAGCGCACCAAAGAGGGTTTGGATGCCGCCAGAGCACGCGGCCATATCGGCGGCAGACCGCGCACCAATGCACAAAAAGTCAAGCAGGCTGTGAAGCTCTATCATACCAAACAGTATACCGTTCGGGAGATTGAGGAGCTGACCGGGGTGAAGAAGGCAACGCTGTATCGAAGCCTGCACTCACTCTAACAACGGCTGGTTCTGTGCCTCCAATTTGGTATTGCACGCAATGATGCCGCATCGCTGGTACAGACACTCTATAATGACCACATCACGCGCGTTTCGCGGGTACAGCACGGCATGGCCTGCGGCTTTGAGAAGCGCCTGCGTTTCCTCTACCGTAAGCTGAAAGCCAAACGCAAGCTGTATCAGCTTGTCCCGTGTCGGTGTATAAGTACCGTCGAAAAGCTGGTAGCCATAGGTACGCGCCAAGCCTGCCGCACGGATTACTGCCGCCCTTGTCAGCTGTTTACGTTCCAGCAGGTCCGCTAATAGCTCCGGTACGGTTTTATTCTGCAACTCGTCAGCGTTCTCCTGAACAAAGGCTGCTGCATCTGGCTTGCTGCGCAGAATATCCATCAATTCGCCTGTGGTCTTTTCCATCTGTATCACCGTTTCTGTCATCTATTGATTCCCATTATAACACAGAACCTTTTCCGCTTAAAATCAAATTCTAATCTGATCTGAACTCATCAGTAAAACCGCATCGGAGGCATTACAGATGAACAACAATAAGAAGACTAAGAAAAAGCGTCACAACGGTGAGGGCAGTATACGCCAGAAACCGAATGGACGCTATGAAGTCCGTATCTCCGGCCGAGATATGGAAACCGGTAAATCGACTCGTATTTCCAAGTACGCCGATACACTTGATGAAGCTGTTGATATACAGCACGCTTTGAGTGTCGCTATGGTACAGACACCGCAGTATTTACAGAACAATACGACCGTAGGCGAATGGCTGGATAACTGGCTGTCGACTTATATGCAGCACACGCTCAAGCAGTCCACCTATAAGAGCTATGAAACCTATGTTCGCAAGCATTTCAAACCGTCGCTCGGCACTATCAAGCTGAAAGACCTGACTCCGCGTACACTCCAGATATTCTACAACTACAAGCAGGAGCAGGAGAACTTATCTCCCAAAACCATTTCCAATCTGAATATGTGCTTACATAAGGCTCTCGCACAGGCACAGTCAGAGGGACTGATTCTCTCCAATCCGTCCGGCAGTGTAAGCCTGCCACCGCTCATCAAACCGCATATCGAGGTTCTGACCCGCGAACAGCAGGCCCGTTTGGTACAGGCAAGCTATCAGTTCCGGTATGGCGTATTCGTGCGAATGACCTTGGTAACTGGCTTGCGATTGGGTGAGGTCGTCGGCCTGCGCTGGTGTGATATTGATTTCTATACGAATATGCTTCATGTCAACCAGACGCTCAATCGCTTACAGCGCTATGATGATGACGAGGCCGACAGCAAAACCGAAATCGTTACGCAAACACCGAAATCGCAGAACAGTATCCGCAGTATTCCTATGCTGCCTGATCTGGTGATGGACCTCCAGAACTGGCGAACCGTGCAAATGCAGGATGCCGCCGCGCTAGGCACTGCCTACTTCGACAGCGGTCTGATTGCTACGCAGGAGAACGGCCTCTATGTCGAGCCGCGCCTCATGCGCGAATATTACCAGAAGATGCTGGCGGCGGCCAATCTGCCGAACTACAATTTTCATGCACTGCGGCATACCTTTGCGACCCGTGCAATGGAACAGGGAATGGATGCGAAAACGCTCTCTGTTCTGTTAGGTCATTATTCTGTTGGATTTACGCTGGATACCTATGCCCATGTGTTAACCGACCAGAAGTGGACCGCAATGCAGACGATGGTGAATATGTATAATATGGAGCCACCGCTGCGTCAGCCGATTCAGTTCTTCTGAGAGAGAAATAAAGCTGCCCGAGCGGGCAGCTTTATTTTTTGCTAATAAGCCAACTTTAGTATTGATTATTATTCGCTTGTATATTCAACTCGTAGATCGGCTAGCTTCTTTTCAATATCAGCAATTTCTTTTTGTAAAGCTGTTTTAGTTATATCAATCGCTGGTTGAAAAATATTCATATTGCCTTCAAAATGATTAAATTCATTTAACAATGTTTTTCTTGAAGTAAAAAATACCCTGTGCCTTCTTACCTTATCTTTCTGTTCTGGCGACATATTACCAGTGATAGGAAATGCTTTTCCAATAATATCGGTTAATTGAAGAATATTGTTCTCAGCATGTCGAATACCAAAAATATTAACCAGTTCATACTCCACTTTCATACGAATATGGTAATAAAGCAATGTCTGTTTTAACGTATCCGCCAAAAGAGGATATGCTGTCGAATCTATAATATCTAACTCCGATTCAACAGTGGATAAGTTTAAAATATCATTGACCGAAATGATTTCTGTATCCTTTACCTCATATCCAAACGCCTTATTATATATCTTAGCCACATCAAGCTCTTGAGTTTCATATCCGTGCATTAGTTTGGACAGATTTCCATAATCATCATTCTCATCCCGTACAATATGCATATAGCCTCGTAAAAATGGTATCACCGACATTAAAAAGAGTTTTCTATCGCGAATAATTCTTTCTAATATACCCTCCTTATTCTGAAACAATTTCACTAAATCGGATAGATTTATTAAAATTTTCTTTTCCTCATATTGTACAGGAATAAATCCATTTCTTCCATCATCTGCATTATTTAATATATATAAATTAAAACAATCTTGTATTTGAACATATAACAACCGGATTAAATCTGTATTATGAGTTAAAATGATCTGCTGCTTATTCTCAAGAAACTTAATAATGCAGAACGCAATTTTGTTTTTATAAATTGAATCGAAACTGGAAATTGGATCATCTAATATGATGAACTTACACTTAGAATTTCTTGCAAAAAGAAGTTCAAAAGTTAACGATATAAAATTTTGCTCACCTGTACTTAAATGCATTTCCTCACGGTTAAGCCCAAGAAGTTCCCTATCATCGAACATTAGTTTAAAATTATGATCATTTTCTTCATCTCTGGTTATCCGAATATCATGTCCAATATTTTCTCCAATAACTTCCTGAATAAAGAGTAATTCTTCACTATCTATCTCAGGTTGTGATTCTAATAATCGTGTATATTCGTCCCACCATTGATAAATAGATGTTTGTTCAAAGATAGTAAAAACTCTATTTATCATTTCGCTTATTATATGAGTAATATACAGATTTAATCTTTCCCTCAATTGGCATATCGTCGCTATATCGCCTGATGCCAAAAATTCTAGAACTATATTTTTTATCTCAAAAGGATCTTCGCTTAATAACCTTTGATCCATCACAATCTTCTCGAGTATA
>UMDY01056759.1_pt1 | contig 11073 bp, 7 predicted proteins | sample 1964591 | NCBI WGS metagenome assembly UMDY01 (sample SAMEA4836004, study PRJEB28245) | human gut metagenome | biome: gut microbiome; material: fecal sample | place: Denmark | collected 2008
CATGAAAGAAGTTAAAACACCGAAAAAACCACTGGCATATTATGTTGTGGTCAAGCTTTTTTGTAACACTTGTGACTAAAAAATAGCGCTTATCAATTTATGCTGCCGTCCTTGCTTCATATGGGGTTCGATAACCATTATAACTGTGTGGACGAACATGATTATAATCAACGTATGCAAATTCTTCTACCTTTTGAAACTATTCGAATGATACGATGTCTTGGAGTTCTTGCTATGGGTGCTCTGATACTAGTACAACATTTTTTTGGGGATCACTCATTTGATGGAGAAACCTTTTTACCCAAGGAATCCTTTTATAATGGTGAGGCTGCGTATTTGTTAAATCAGTCATCTGCTACATGGGGACAGAATTTATCTTCGGAAAATTCGCTCCCAAATCCCTGTGCATCTGACAAGTATAAGGTTTATAAGGGGTGTACCGGATATACCAATGATGCAAGCGAGGCACATCACAATGTCAAGAATGGCTTCTGTACCAATGCCGGATGTGATTATTATGAAAAACCACATTACAATGAAACAGATAGAGTCTACGAGATCAGTAATGCCGGACAACTATATGCCTACGCAGATAATGCACAGACAGTTTATACAAAGGGTGCAAGGCTTACAGCAGATATCGTAGTAAATAAAGGAACATTGATTCAGGAGGATGGTACTCCTGTTGCGAAGACGGATGACATTAGGATGTGGGACGAGGTGTTCAGAACATCTGGATATCCATACAATAACCAAAAGCTTGTATTTGATGGTAACAATCATTCTATCAGCGGACTGTATGCGAACGGAAGCGGACCGCAGGGTTTTGCGTTATATAATTATGGAACGATAAAGAATCTGCAGATTAAGAATTCGGTATTCATATCAACGGATGGCAACGCAGGAGGCATTGTTGCAGGTTTTCCTATTGGACCGGCTGACTATAAGGAGTGTTTGTTGGCGTTTTTACGGTTTGTTTTGGAATTTTGTCGACCGCGAGGGTCAAAAAAAGAGAGGTGTTTTTGTTGCGCAGCAAGGTGCTTTTTGCAAACAGCCTTTGCTATTTCAACACCTGTGTCTTTCCTATGTATTTTCCCATCGTTTCACCTTGTCGTTAAGGAACGGCAGGGCGCCGTACCTATGGCAGAGCGTTATTTTGCATTTCTTCGAATTCTTTTTCCGGAAGATACATCGGGGTCACCTCCTGTATGGATTTATTTGTTCGCGAGAAACAAAAAACGGCCGCACTATGCTTTGTGGCATAGTACGACCGCTTGCGGATGCAGACAGAAAAACCGTCTTGTTATGACGGCTGTGTGCCTTATGTTTTGAAAGTGTACACGGTTGTTAGGGACATCTCCTTGTTTTCATAACTACCTCGCTGTATGGGGGATTCTTTGATTTTATTCTATCCGATGCAAGAGCAACTGTGAAGAGCGCATAAGTTTGATATACACAGTATACATTGCATTCGGTAAAAAATTTGTCGGGTTAGGTAGAATGGAGCAAATTTTGTCTGTTTCAGGCGCCGAATGCTTACACATGGCGGGATTAGACCAAAAAAGCACAGCGAATGAATATCCGCTGTGCTTAAAAAGGATAGTTTATTTCTGCCGAGAACCTTGTTTAGATGACAAGGATTCTCCTTATCGGGATTGCTTGTTGTGATTTCATATTTGACTGTTATTACGGCATTGTCAGCCGGCAATTACACCTTCTCGAATTTCTTAATCGGCACAGCGATTTGAGTAATATAATCGGCACTGTTATCGCCTCGGTTGGGTGGTCCCTCTAAATAAACGGAGCGCAGTCTCCCGGCGGCTTCGATACTGTTTTCACTTATGTGCTTCATCAGCGCTTTCATAGCCTCGCCGGTTCCCTCATACGGCCCGCGGTAATAAATACACAAGCCGGGGGTTTCCGCAAACTCCATGCGCTCTGCCCCGTCAAAGCTCTCGTCCACCGGGATACAGCACATCAAATCAAGAATACCCAGGTCATCCGTCATGCGCACGGTGAACATACGTGCCGCCATGGACATTTTTCCGGTTCTGGCGGCGGCAATGTAGGTGTCCCGCAGTTTAATAGCTGCCTCGGCAACATCTTTACACCGATATTCCCGACAAAAGCACACCTGACGCGGCAGAACGGTTTTATGCACTGTGAAATCGCCTTGCTTTGCCGAACGCACCTGAAGCATCTGAATATTTCTGTCCAGCATTTTCCGCAGCTCATAAAGCTTATCTAAAAGCTTATCCATATTTTCGGTGTCGTAGTAATATTCCGCTACCTCCTTTAAGGAAAGACCGAGCGCCTGTAGCGAACGGATAGAGCGGATCTGCGTCATGTTGTCTGCCGAATAATAGCGAAAGCCGTTGGTTTCGTCCTTTACCGCCGGTGTCAGAAGTCCCATATTTTCGTATACAAGCAGTGCCTTGCGGGTGACTCCGAGTATTTTTGTAACTTCTCCGATTTGAAATAGGCTGTTATCGTGTTTTTTCATCATTATTTCACCAAATTTCTGTAAAAGTTATTGACTCGTCCCCTAAGGTACGATTTACAATATAATATATCGTAGAAGAAAGAATAATGCAAGTTCAATGCAAAAAGGAGAATACCGCTATGAAGAAAAGATTATTAAGTGTATTTCTATGCTTGTGCATGGTGTTTGGTTTAGTTCCGGCCACGGTGTGGGCGGAAACAACAAACGGGCACACCCACTACCTTTGCGGGGGCAGCACCTGTAACGGCAGCGGTCACGAAAACGAAACCTACAAGACCACATTTGAAAAGGAGATTAAGCAGGAGGGCAACACGCTGAAAATAGGCGACAAATCCTGGGCATCGACAAAAGTCAGTAACAATACATTCTACATACTTCCTGCGGGCACTTACTACCTCGGCAGTGACATTAGCCCGGAGTATACCATTAAGATTGAGAACAATGTCACCCTCTGTCTCAACGGGCACAAAATCACGGCCGCAGACGGAATGGATGCCATCTATATGACCGGCGGCAGCTTCACCCTCACCGACTGCAAGGGCGTCGGCACGATCACCCATGCAAGCAGCAAGACCGGCAGAGGCGTGTATGTGAGTTCCGGCACCTTCAATATGTACGGCGGCTCTATTACCGGCAACAAAGCCCAAGACGCCCAAGGCAGAGGCGGCGGCGTGTATGTGTACAGCGGCAGCGGCACCTTCAATATGTACGGCGGCAGCATCACCGGCAATCGTGCCACCGGCGATGGCGGCGGCGTGTATAAGAGCGGCAGCAATTCATCATTCAATATGTACGGCGGCAGCATTACCGGCAACACCGCCAACAGCTATGGCGGCGGCGTGTATGTGGACGGCGGCGGATTCACCATGTCCGGCGGCACCATCGGCGGCACGAAAACGGGTGAGACCAACACGGCCACCTATGGCGGCGGCGGCGTATATGCGAAGGCCAACTTCGAGATGACCGGCGGCAGCATCACCGGCAACGAAACCAACAGAGGCGGCGGCGTGTATGTGACCGGCAAAGGTAGCTTCACCATGTCCGCGTCCGCCGACGGCCAAAACATCCCCTCCATCACCGGCAATAATGCCACCGAAAACGGCGGCGGCGTGTATGTAGTCGGCAGCAGCAGCACCTTCAAGATGACCGGCGGCAGCATCGGCGGCACGAATGAGAATGATGCCAACACCGCCTACAGAGGCGGCGGCGTGTGTGTGGACTGCAGCAAATTCACCATGTCCGCGTCCGCCGACGGCCAAAACATCCCCTCCATCACCGGCAATAATGCCACCGAAAACGGCGGCGGCGTGTATGTAATCGGCAGCAGCAGCACCTTCAAGATGACCGGCGGCACCATCGGCGGCACGGATGCGAATGATGCCAACACCGCCACCAACGGCGGCGGCGTGTGTGTTAGCAAAAACGGCAGCTTCGAGATGTCTGGCAGTTCCTGCATCACCAACAACAAAGCCGACTCCTACGGTGGCGGCGTGAATATAAACTACGCCAGCGCCACTTTCACCATGAAGGGTGGCAGCATCACCGGCAACAATGCCGCCTATGGCGGCGGCGTGTGTGTGGGCAACGGTACCTTCACTATGACCGACGGCAGCATCACCGGCAACAATGCCGCCTATGGCGGCGGCGTGTATACGGTCAATGAATTCAAGATGACCGGCGGCAGCATCACCGGCAACAATGCATACAAATCTGATTACATATCAACCTTCGGCGGCGGCGTGTGTGTGGGCAGCGGTATCTTCACCGTCAGCGGCGAGGTGACCGTCACCGACAATACCAAGGGCGGCACAAAGGGCGCAGACGGCAAGTTCACCGGCGACACGAAGAACAATGTCTATCTTCCCACCGGCAAGACCATCACCATTGGCACCGACAAATTGTCCGAGGGTGCGCAGCTCGGCGTGACTGTGAGCGGAGACTATGGCGATTACCCGTTCACCTCCGGCTGGAATGACAATATGAGTGACAAAACCCCATCCGACTACTTCATCTCCGATACCGACGGATATGTGGCCAAGTTGAACGGCAGTGAACTGAAAATGGTTACCCATGTGCATAACTGGACTTACGCCGCAAGCGGTGATACCATTACCGCAACCTGCAAAAATTGTTCGAATAATAACGGTAACGATTTCAGCGGCGGCAGCGTGACCATTCAGAAACCCGAAAAAACAAAATTTAACGATGGAAAAGATGAAAATGCGAAAGTAGAAAGTGTAGGCTGGTTCGGCAAAGCCCCATCCGTCGCGTATGCGGTCAAGGACGGCAATGCACTGTCGGCTGCCCCTGTGAATGCGGGCACATACACGGCCGGCATTACCCTTGGCAATGTCACTGTCAGTGTGACCTATATCATTGATAAGGCTACGCAGACGGCTCCTACCGGTCTGACAACCAAAGGGGATATTAAGAACAGCGGCACCGGCGAGATTAAGAACACCGCCGAGGACATGGAGTATAACATTTCTGCCAATGCCACCACCGGCTGGATCACTTGCGACAATGGTAGCACCAGGGTCGCCCCCGCTACCTACTATGTGCGCTACAAGGAAACCGACAACTACTTAGCAAGCGCCGTTTCTGCCGCGCTGACAGTCAAGGCACACACACATTCCGGCGGCAATGCGACTTGCCAGAAAAAAGCGGTTTGTGATGGATGCGGGCAGGAATACGGTGAGCTTGGCAACCATAAGTTTACCGAAACGGTTAGCAAAATGTATCTTAAATCGGCTGCGACCTGCCAAAGCCCCGCAGTATATTACAAAAGCTGCCTTGTTTGTGATGAAAAATCCTCCGAGACATTTGAATACGGTGAGAAGGATTTTTCAAATCATATCGGCAATACATATTTAGTGGGACAAAAGGAAGCCACCTGCTACGCAGAAGGCTATACCGGCGATACTTATTGCTCTACCTGCAATCATGAGATAGAAAGAGGAACATCTATTGCGAAAAACGCTCATAACCCTGCGTCGGTTTGGACAACGGATGAAACCGATCACTGGAAAGAGTGTCAGACTGTCGGCTGCGGCAATATCATTGATAAAGCACATCATTCCGGTGGAGAAGCCACCTGTGTGAACAAGGCTATCTGCGAGGTATGCAAGATTGAGTACGGTGATGTAGACGCAACCAACCACAAGAACACCGAAATTCGCGGCGCAACCGATCCCACCTGCTGTGAAGCCGGCTATACCGGCGACAAATGGTGCACCGACTGTAACACTAAAATCGAATCAGGCAGTGAAATTTCCTCAACCGGCAATCATACCGATGTTGACGGCAAGTGGGAATCCGACGGCACAAATCATTGGCATACCTGTTATTTCGGCACAAAGTTTGATATTACGGCGCACAACGGCGGTGAGGCAACCTGCAAATCCCCGGCCGAATGCTCTGAATGCGGACATTCTTACGGACCGCTTGACGCAAACAATCATAAGGGCACAACATATCTAAAGAACCAAAAGGAAGCCACCTGCTTTGAGGAGGGCTATACCGGCGATACTTATTGCAGCGATTGTAATGAGAAAATCGCAGACGGACAGTCCATTGCGAAGAATGCTCATAATCCCGCATCTGTCTGGACTACCAATGAACACGATCATTGGAAGGAGTGTCAGACTGTCGGCTGCGGAAATGTTATAGACAAAGCGGCACACAGCGGTGGTGAGGCTACTTGTGTAAGTAAGGCAGTTTGTGAGGTTTGCAAGGCGCAGTACGGTGATGTAGACGCAACCAACCACAAGCACACCGAAATTCGGGATGCAAAGCCCGCTACCGAGCAGGAAAAGGGCTACACCGGTGACACATGGTGCATCGATTGTAATAAGAAAATTACAACCGGTTCGGAAATTGCCATGCTTGAGCATAAACTTACATTAGTAGAGGCAAAGGATGCTACCGTAACGGAGCAAGGCAATATAAAGTATTATTATTGCGAAAACTGCGGTAAATATTTTGCGGATGTAGCCGGCGCAAAAGAGATTTCTCTTAGCGAAACCGTTATTAAAAAGCTTCCTCCTGAGATTATAGAAGGCAATAATGCTACCGTAAACAACGGAGAGAAGAAATCCTTGACATTCCGTTGCAATGCGGCATTTGCCGATTTCATTCGTGTAGAGCTTGACGGCAAAACTCTTGATGAAAAGGATTATACAAAGGCAGAAGGCAGCATTATAGTTACCTTGAATAACAATTTTGTTTCTACACTTTCCGTCGGTGAGCATACGCTCGGAATTGTTTCGGAAAGCGGAACGGCAACTGCAAAGTTCACGGTGAAAGCGTCCGAGATTCCGAACGAATCTCCCAAAACAGGAGATGACAACATGGTTGCCGTCTGGAGCTTTGCGGCGGTGCTCTCACTTGCTGTTCTCGGTTTCACTACCGTAGTATCAAAGAAAAAGCGAGCAAAATAAAAAGAATTGCGGCGGCAACGTAACTATACGCTGCCGCTGCAATTTTATATGGAGAGGGTTTTTATGGCAAAAGAATATTTATATAAAGCCTACGGCAGCAAGCTTGCTGCGCTGAATAAGCGGCGTAAAAAAAAGCGTAATACCATGAAGAAAGCAATGCTTTCGGCGGCGATAATAATCACTGTTGCGGCAGCTGTAATTTTAATTATTGCCCAATTCGGTAAAAAATCAAATGAATTGGTCGGCACATGGAGATATGATGAGCATACGCAATATGTTTTTGAAAAGGACGGTACAGGCAAATTACTTGCCGATGATGTGACATATTCTTATGCCTACACCGTCAAGGGTAAAAAGCTCATCCTCGATTTTACAGAGGATATTGTCCGCGATTGCGATTATACCTTTTCGGTAAACGGAACCGCCTTAACACTTATCGGCGGTACAGGAACCGATGGCGGTAGCTACAAACTTAACAAAGAGTAAATGAGCAAATAACCAAAGGAGCCTTCAAACGGAACAAACGGTCAAAAAAACAGCACAAGCGGTAAAAAATAATTTGATTTAACTCTTTCACAGCAGAAAGAAAAAAGGCAGCGGCGGTGAATGTGATTTCGCCGTTGCCTTTTGATAACAAGCACTGTTCTTTTGAGGGTTATGTAAAAGGAGCAAAGTATGCAGGGGGAATCGCCGCAGTCGGCCATAAAATTGTAGATGCTTATGTAGAGGGTGGATCTGTAAATCCAATCGCACCATCAATCGAACACTACACCGCAACAATACTCAACACCGCCTATAATACAGATAAATACAAAGCGGGATGTACCACCGAGGGCGTAAGGGGCTTTACCACCGGTCAGTTTGCATCCGGTGAAGTGGCATATGCGCTGAATAATGGTAATAATATATGGAAGCAGACCTTAGACGGAGAGGCAAAGGACAGCACACCGACACTGAACACATCCAAATCAGTTAAAGTTAAATGCAGTTGCAGCTTCACCTTTAAGACCTCTTGGAGATTTGCGTAATCTTTTGTTACAGAAGTGGCCGGCACCGGAATTTTGTGCAGAGACAAAGATGAATCTTTCAGGATTAAAAGACGGCGATACAGCTGGTTATATTTCACTCGGAATGAAATATATTGCAATTTCAGTTACAAAGAATAATGAAAAATATGAGATAAAATTTGTGCGTGGTTTACAGGATTTTGACTGCGATGTGGCATATACAGACGAAAAAGTTGAAAAGATAACAGCATAAAAACAGAAGCAGGATATGTTACTGTTGACTATGTAGAATACAAATAATTTATAGAAGAGAGTTCCAGAACCCTGAAATGATTTTAAAATTGATAGGGTTTTGGAGCTTTTTTTCTGTATTATTTGCATTTTTGATTTTTATTTACGTAGACAAAGATAACTGACGGTGTTAATCTTCAAGTAAAGATTATTTTAATAACGGAGGAAAAAAATGGCTAAAAGTTGTTGTAACAAAGCATGTATTGTTCAGGGGGAAAAATATCGTTTTTCGGTGCTTACGCCGTTTATGATGAGAATGGAATATTCAGAGACTGGTGTGTTTGAAGATTTACAGACGCAGACTGTGCTTAACAGGGAATTTCCGGTACCGGAATATTCAGTGACACAAAGTGACGACCGCCTTGAGATAGAGACAGAAGCATTTCATATGATATACGATAAAAAGAAATTTAGTGAAGAAGGACTTTTTATAGATGTAAAATATGATTTTACCAATTACGGTGGAAGGTGGTATTTTGGTGCAAAGACGTATAGTTTTCCGCCCCGGGAGCATAATCTCAAAGGCACAATGAGAACTCTTGACAGGGCTGACGGGGAAGTTGAACTTGAATACGGGCTTATGGATAAGAGTGGAAGGACGTTTTTTGATGACAGCAAATCGTTTGTGTTTGATGAAGAAAATATGCCATCAAAAAGGAAACATGAAGAGATTGATGTTTATTATCTTGCATATGGGCGTGATTATTTTGCGTGTCTGCGTGATTTTTATAAATTATCGGGGGCTGTTCCGCTTCTTCCAAGATACGCTCTTGGAAACTGGTGGAGCAGGTATTGGAAATACAGTGAAGAAAGTTACATTGAGCTACTGACGGAATTTGAAAAAAGAAATATACCATTTTCCGTTGCTGTTATGGATATGGACTGGCATATAGTCGATGTGCCGATGGAATCTGGTGGCGGATGGACAGGATATACATGGAATAATGATTTATTTCCGAATCCGGAAAGATTTTTGTCATGGCTGCATGAACATAATTATCATGTAACACTGAATGTCCATCCGGCATCAGGTATCCGGAATTTTGAAAAAATGTATAAAGATATGGCAGAGTATCTAGGAATTAATCCTGACAGTAAAAAAACTATAGAGTTTGATATGACTAACAAAGAGTTTGTTGAGGCGTATTTTAAGTTTGTACATCATCCACATGAAAATGCTGGAGTTGATTTCTGGTGGATAGACTGGCAACAGGGCAACAACGGAGGAGCAAGCGGAATTGACCCATTATGGATGCTTAATTATTTTCATTTTAAAGATATGGAAAAAAGAGGCAGAAGAGGACTTATTCTTTCGAGGTATGGCGGACTTGGAAGCCATAGGTATCCGATAGGATTTTCTGGAGATACGATAGTTACATGGAAATCGCTTGAATTTCAGCCTTATTTTACAGCAACGGCATCAAATGTGGGATATACGTGGTGGAGTCATGATATAGGCGGTCATATGAACGGATATAAAGACAACGAGCTTGCATTAAGATGGTATCAGTTTGGTGTGTTTTCACCGATAAACAGGCTTCACAGCAGCTCTAATCCGTTCTGTGGAAAAGAACCATGGAATTATCCTGAGCCATACTGCAGTGATATGGAAAAGATTTTAAGATTCAGGCATGCACTTATTCCATATATGTACACACTTAATTACAGATGTCATTGCGAGCATATTCCTGTAATAATACCAATGTATTATTATTATCCATTTGAGGAGAAAGCATATAGTTATAAAAATCAATATTTTCTTGGTAGTGAAATGCTTGTGTGTCCTGTTACAACAAAGATTGATGAAGATTCACAAAAAAGCGGTGAGGAATGTTTTATACCAGCCGGAATATGGACAGATATATTTACCGGTGATGTATACAATGGCGGTAAAAATGGAAAAAGTCAGATTTTATGTAGAAATCTTCAAAGTATTCCTGTGCTTGGACGTGCAGGTGCAATAATACCGCTTGCTTCGGAATGTGGCAGTAATGATATTATTAATCCGAAAAAAGTTGATGTGGTTATATGTCCAGGTGCATCAAATACATTTGTTATGTACGAAGATTCTGGAGATGGATTTGACTACGAAAAAGGCGAATATGCTTTGACAGAGTTTGTGCTCGACTGGAATGAAGATAAGGCAAAAATAAGCATAGATGTAAGCGGTGACTTATCGGTAATTCCACGAAACAGAAAGTACCGTTTTATATTAAGAGGATTTGCACGTGGTATAAGATTTGAAAATGCAGATAATGCCAAATACGATATAAAAACAAATACATGGACAGTTACATGTAACTGTGATGGTGCGTCAGAGCTTGAAATATTTGCTGATAATGAAGAAAACAATCTTGTATACAACGGTGAAAATGTTAATGATAAAATATATGATTTTCTTCTGCAGGCACAGATGGATAATAATGACAAGAGAAGTATTTACAGATTATTTACATCCGGTGAGGACAAAAATGTTATTATATCAAACATTATGTCTATGAAACTTAATGATAAAGTTACAGCTGCAATTATAGAATATCTTTTGAGATAATGTATAATAATGCAAAAATAAAGTAAAATCTTATTTTTCTGTTGACATTAAAAAATGATATATTATAGTAAAAAAAGATTTGGATAAGAGTTATCCAACATGCAGACCACATGGTTATATTACATGTTAAGCCTTGCGGACGGGCGGGTCGGTTGCCGAGTGTGACAAGGGCACACATTATTGATTGGGTTAGAAGCCCAAGTTTTATAAGTTGATTTTTAAAATTATCATGCGAAGGTGCATATCATCTTGTGAAACGGTCAATAAGAGCGGTAACAGTGA
>UMDY01010948.1_pt1 | contig 11068 bp, 6 predicted proteins | sample 1964591 | NCBI WGS metagenome assembly UMDY01 (sample SAMEA4836004, study PRJEB28245) | human gut metagenome | biome: gut microbiome; material: fecal sample | place: Denmark | collected 2008
CATGAAGTCTATTCAAACCACTACACAGTGTGTATGTTTTACTGTATTAGCATTAATAATATCTGTCCACCTCTATAAAAATTAAAAAACGATAACGTTTAACATACATCCATCAATGGAATTCGTTTTTCGTACCGCTATCTTTCTTTATCTTTTTATGAATACTCGACACATTCCCGTCATACAATTAAAAAATTTTACAAAAACTTATCATTCCCACGTACCTTTCCTTAATCTCACAAGTTTATAGTTAAACACAACAGAGAATGATTGACTATATCAAAGGAGGATCTTATTGTGAGAACAATTCGCAGAAACATAGCAAGAAATGCAAAAAAATATGCAGCAAAAGCAACTGTATCAGCCATGATGTTAGCAGGCGGAGTTATGATGGCATCTCCAATCCTTTCATCAACAGTCAGCGCAGCGACAGAACATTGGAATGATGCATCTGCTTCTAAAACAGAAAGCTGGTCCACATGGAAAGCAAACTGGGATAAATACAGCACAAACTATGAAAATGTATCCCTAACACCAGGAGCGACAGAATCACAGCTTAATTTTGCATACTACAGCAAGACAGAAGAAACACCAAAAGTTAAGATCGCAACAAAAGCAGATATGTCTGATGCAAAAGAAGTCGAAGGAAAACAGACACAGGCAGTAGCGATCGAAAGTGTTCAGTACTATTCAAACAAAGCATCTGTAAATGATCTGAAAGAAAATACAACTTACTACTATCAGGTATTCCAGAACGGAAAATATCAGGATGTACAGAAATATTCTACAAAATCATTTAAAAATTATTCTTTCTTATATGTAGGAGATCCTCAGATCGGAGCATCTTCAGGACAGACAAGTACTGAAGGAGATGCGATGAAAGATAATAACTATGCAGCAAGAAATGATAGTTATAACTGGAACAACGTATTAAATAACGCGGTAAAACAGAATCCAAATCTAAGTTTTGTTGCATCCGCAGGAGATCAGGTAAATAACAATAACAATGAAAAACAGTATGCAGGTTACCTTGGAGCAGATGCTTTAAGATCTCTTCCAGTAGCAACAACGATCGGAAACCACGATTCTGGATCAGCACAGTATGAGATGCATTACAACAATCCAAATGCATTTGATACAGGTGGATATAGAAACACAGCAAAGTATACAGAAGGAAAGACAGCAGCAGGAACAGACTATTATTACACATATGGAAATACATTGTTTATCGTATTAGACACAAACAATTACAACTGTGCAACTCACGAAAATGTTATGCGTAAAGCGATCAAAGAAAATCCAAATGTAAAATGGAAAGTTGTAATGTTCCACCAGGACATTTATGGATCAGGATATGATCATTCAGATTCTGACGGAATGGTTTTAAGAACACAGTTAACACCATTAATGGATAAATATGATATTGATGTTGTACTTCAGGGACATGACCATACATACTCCAGAACATATCAGTTACAGAGTGATGGGCGGGCACATGATAAATTCGCAAAAACAGAAAATACAGCAAATTACGCAAAAGAAAACAACTGCTACGAAATCGTTGATACAACAAAAGGTGGAACGGTTGTAAATCCAAAAGGAACTGTATATTTAGAAGCAAACTCAGCAACAGGATCTAAATTCTACAATCTGATCACAGCAAAACAGGATTTCATTTCTGAGAGAAGCCAGACATGGACACCAAGTTATTCTGTAGTCAATGTAACAGATGACTCTTTTGAAGTTACAACATACGATGCGGACACAGGAAAAGTATTAGATGGATCATCTTCATATAAGATCGTGAAGAAAGCAGAAGATACCAAAAAAGATGATGCGAACTCAAATACAACAAAGAAAGATGATACAACAGCAGTACAGGCAAAAAACCAGACGATTACAGCAACAGCATCTTATAAGAAGAGTGCAACATCCAAAGCATTCAAATTAAATGCAAAAACAAATGGAAATGGAAAACTCACTTACACAACATCAAACAAAGCAGTTGCAACAGTTGATGCCGCAGGAAAAGTAACAGTCAAAGGACCAGGAGTTGCCAAGATCACAGTCAAAGCAGCAGCAACTACGGACTACAAAGCAGCTTCCAAAACAGTTACAGTGACTGTAGCACCAAAGAAACAGGGTATCTCTTTAGTAAATAAGATCAAAAAACAGCTAACGATCAAATGGAAAAAGAATACGAAAGCATCAGGATATCAAGTTGTATATTCTACAAACAAGAAATTTACAGGTAAAAAGACAGTAAGAAAAGCGAAAACAACAACATCTTACAAGATCAAAGGTCTGAAAAAAGGGAAAAAATATTACGTAAAAGTCCGCTCTTATAAAACAGTAAATGGAAAACGTATTTATGGAGCCTACAGCACAGTCAAAAAAGCAACAATCAAATAGAGATGATAAAGAATTAGTGTCGTAACTTAATTTATCAGACAGAGCAAAAGCCTGTGCCCGGAATGATAGATCCGGACACAGGCATTCTCTGATTTTTCTTTATAAATAAAAGGCTACGATTTATAGAAAGAAGACAACTTATGGAAAAAGCAGTATCATGGAAAAAAATCTTGATCTTCGCAATAGCAGTGTGTTTATTTGCAGGGATCATAGTCAAATGCAATCAGTTTCAGAAAACGCCATTGGCATCCTATAAAGGACAAAAATATGAAAAAGCAGTTGTAACAAAGATCATCAAAGATAATCTTGCAGAAGACGGAAGTCGTTATGGAACGCAGAAAGTTCTGGTCAAAATGACAACGGGAACCTACAAAGGAAAAGAAAAACAGGCGATCAATCCAAGCGGAACTTTATTTGGAGCTGACTGTAAAGTAGGAGCAAGGATCATTGTGATCGTAAATAAAAGTGGAACAAATGTAGGATTTACCGTATATAGTCAGGACCGTACCATGGCAATCTATGGATTTGCGTTGATCTTTGCAGCGGTGGTATGTGCGATTGGTGGGAAAAAAGGTGTTTATGCTATTTTAAGCCTTGTATTTGCATTTGCATGTATTATCGGTATTATGTTTCCGATGATGTATCGTGGAATTTCACCGATCGTGTTGACGATTATTGTAGCAGTGTTGACAACGATCGTAACATTAGGACTTCTTGGTGGATATTCGAGCAAAACAGTGTCCGCGATCCTTGGAACAGCGATCGGAGTCGTGATCGCAGCAGTGGCAGCGATGGCATTTGGAAAAGTAGCAGGGATCACAGGGTATAATGTATCGGATATCGAAGCATTGAACTATGTCGGACAAAATACAAAGATAAAGATCGGAGAATTGCTTTTTGCCGGAATCATCATTTCAGCATTAGGAGCCGTCATGGACGTTGGTATGTCCATTGCATCTACGATTCAGGAAATTTATGAAACAGACAAAACACTGTCCATGAAACGACTTTTTGTATCAGGAATCAATGTTGGAAGAGATATGATGGGAACGATGACGAATACACTGATCTTTGCTTATGTGGGCGGTGCAATAACAACATTAGTGATCAATTACGCATATGATCTAAGCTACAGACAGTTAGCGAACTCTTATGTGATCGGAATTGAGATCATGCAAGGACTATCTGGAAGTCTTGGTGTTGTATTAACAGTACCGATTACAGCATTGATCGCATCATTTCTTGCAGTGCGCAAAAAATAAATTTTATAATTCACAAAATAAATCATAAATACGGTCTATGGATTTTATAAAAAACATCTATAAATCTATTGACACAGAAAAAAATTTCATGTATCGTAAAAACATCAAAACAAGGAGAAACTAAGATGACAACAAGTAAGATGAATAATTGCACATTTTATTACTTTAGCTTTCAGGGTTATTATTTTTATCCTGACTATTTTTGTTGCAATGAATCATCGCCAAAACTTATGTCACTTTAAACCGACAGAGTAAAACATTTAAGGCATGCATTCTTGCAACAGAGTGCATGCCTTTTCTTTTTACTCAAAGAAACAAAGGCCGCACCAGAGAAGCAAGATAGAAACGACTTGCCAGGAAAGGACGAACATCATGATTATTATTTTAAAGAAACAGGCAGAAGAAGCAAAGATCAACGCATTAAAGAAAGAGATGGAAGAGCAGGGACTGGGAATCCACGAATCCGAAGGTGTTAATACAAGGATCCTTGGATTAGTGGGAGATACATCTGTTGTAGATATGCGTCATATCATGGCAAACAGCATCGTTGAAAATGTACAGCGTATTCAGGAGCCATACAAGAAGGCCAACAGAAAATTCCATCCAAACGATACAGTTGTTGATGTAAATGGAGTAAAGATTGGTGGTGGAAACTTCCAGGTGATCGCAGGACCATGTTCTATTGAGACAAAAGAACAGATCACAGAAGTCGCAAACGATGTGAAGAATTCTGGTGCAGGATTATTAAGAGGAGGAGCTTTCAAACCAAGAACTTCCCCATACTCTTTCCAGGGACTTCATGGAGAAGGATTAGAATTATTATTAGAAGCTAAGAAAGCAACAGGACTTCCAGTTGTTACAGAGATCATGGATGCAAGTCATCTTCCATTATTCGAAGATGTGGACCTGATTCAGGTTGGAGCAAGAAATATGCAGAACTTTGAATTATTAAAAGAATTAGGAAAGATCAACAAACCAATCTTATTAAAGCGAGGACTTGCAGCAACGATCGAAGAATGGTTAATGAGTGCAGAATACATTATGGCAGGTGGAAATGAAAATGTAATCCTTTGTGAAAGAGGAATCCGAACATACGAGACAGCTATGAGAAATACATTAGATCTTTCTGCAATCCCTATGATTAAGAAGAAATCCCATCTTCCAGTCATGGTAGATCCATCTCATGCAACAGGAATCAGAGATATGGTAGAGCCAATGGCATTAGCAGCGATCGCAGCTGGGGCCGATGGATTAATGGTAGAAGTTCATAATGATCCAGCCAAAGCATTATGTGATGGACCACAGTCACTGACACCAGAACAGTTTGATACATTGATGAAGAAGGTAAATAAGACAAGAGAATTCTTTCAGGCATTATAACTAGAAAAAATCTTGCTGAGAATTGTAAATTGGGATATACTATAACTAAAGAAAGAAAAAGACAACCCGGGAATCCATTGATTTCCGGGTGTTTGTCAGTTTTATAGATTCTAGGGAAAAAGGAGAGATATCTTATGAAAGTAATCGTCGGACTGGGGAATCCGGGAAAGAAATATGACAACACAAGACACAATATTGGATTTGAAGCCCTTGATTATATTGCAGACAAAGAAGGCATAAGTATAAATACAGGGAAACACAAAGCATTGATCGGAACTGGTTATATGGGAGGAGAAAAAGTCCTTCTTGTGAAACCACAGACATTTATGAACTTAAGCGGGGAAAGTCTTCGTCCAATCATGGATTTCTATAAATTAGAGCCAGAAGATTTTATCATTATTCATGATGATATCGACCTTGATGTTGGAAGACTGCGTATCCGAAGAAAGGGAAGTGCAGGGGGACATAATGGACTGAAAAGTATCATCAGTCATTTAGGAAGTATGGATTTCCCAAGGGTGAAGATCGGTGTTGGAGAGAAACCAAAAGGATATGATCTGGCAGATTATGTATTAGGACATTTTACAAAAGAAGAACAGGCAATCTTTGCGGAACGTTTTGATGAAGTGTACGATGCAGTACAGCTGATCGTTATGGGCGACATCACAGAAGCGATGAACCGCCACAATAAGAAAAAGTAGGGATAGAAAGTGTTAGAACATATATTAAAAGACGATCCGGTATACAGACAATTAAAGGATGAGGTCGAAGATTACTGTGGCCCGGTTCTTGTATCAGGATGCACCGATACAGCCAAATGGCATCTGACCAGTCTGATCGGAAATCATAAGAAAAAGCAATTTAAGATCATCATCGTACCAGACGAGAACAAAGCAAGACAATGGGTCGAGGCAAGTCATTTCTTTGGAGAAAAGGTTCAGTATATTCCAGCAAAAGATCCATTATTCTATACAGCCGATGTTCATGGAAATGCAATCGCAAGAGACCGTATGCTGGCGATCAAGAAGATCGTGGATGACAAATGTGGAACCTTTGTGATGACAATCGATGCTGTGATGGATCAGGTTGTTCCATTAAGTGATATCAAGAATCATAAGATGACGTTTAAAATGGGAGAGATACTGGAAGAGGCAACGATCGCAGAAGAATTTGTTGCCAGAGGATACGAAAAAGCACCATTTGTTGAGGCTCCAGGCGAGTTTGCTGTGCGAGGAGGAATCATTGATATTTTCCCATACACGCAGGAAAGCCCATATCGTATCGAACTATGGGGAGATGAAATTGATTCGATCCGAAGTTTTGATAAAGAAAGCCAAAGATCCATCGAAGAAGTCGATACTCTGACCATTTATCCGGCATCAGAGATCATTTTAAACCAGCCAAGGATTGAACATGGTCTTCGAAATATGGAAGAAGATTATGAGAAGTTATCACAGAAGTTTAAAAAAGAAAAAAAATATGATCAGGAAGCCCGCCTAAGAAAAGAAATGGACCGTGTTCGTGAGGAATTAAGGGAACTTCATATGTTGATCGGAGTAGAAGGTTATCTCCCATATTTTTATGAAAATACAGAATGCATCTTAGATTATTTTCCAGAAGAAAGCATGATCTATATGGATGAACCAAAACATATCAGAGAACGTGCAGATGCATTTTATCTGGAATTCTCAGAGAGTATGAAAAGTCGTCTGGAAGGTGGGTATCTTCTGCCTAAACAGGCAAATACGGTAACAGATTACGAGAGCATTTTATATCAGATTGAGAAACATAAGATGCTGTGTTATTCAATCTTATCTGCTGAGATCAATGATTTTAGAGTTGCTAGAACCTTATTTATGGATACAAAATCCATTCAGTCTTATAACAACAGTTTTGAGCAGTTAGTCAAAGATCTTACCAAATATCAGAGTAAGGACTACAGGATCGTTGTTGCTTCTCCATCTGTTACAAGAGCGAAACGTTTAAGCAGTGATCTGAGAGAAAATGGTTTGGTTGTGACCTATGATAAGGATTTGAAATACGGAGTGGAAGCAGGGCAGATCGTTGTCACAGCAGGAAAGCTTCTGACAGGAATTGAATATCCGGCAGCTAAATGGGTATTAATCTCAGAAGGAGACATTTTTAAAGGAAGAGAAGAAAAAAAGCGCCGAAAGAAAGAGAAGAAAAAACAAGGAGAAAAGATCCGAAGTTTTGCAGATATCAATATCGGTGATTACGTTGTTCATGAAAAACATGGAGTCGGCATTTATCGCGGTATCGAAAAGATCACAACAGATGGGGTTGAAAAGGACTACATCAGTATTGAATATCAGGGCGGTGATAATTTATTTATTTTAGCATCAGCCCTAGACCAGATCGCAAAATACGCAAGTGCAAATGCAAGAAAGCCGAAACTTCATAAATTAGGTGGAAATGAATGGAAGAAGACGAAAACACGTGTCAAAGGTCAAGTCAAAGATATTGCGGAAGAACTCGTGCAGTTATATGCACTAAGACAGGCAAAAGAAGGATATGTCTATGACAAGGACACTGTATGGCAGAAAGAGTTTGAAGAATTATTTCCATACGATGAAACGCAGGATCAGTTAAATGCGATCGATGATACGAAAAGGGATATGGAAAGCAAGAAGATCATGGACCGACTGATCTGTGGAGATGTCGGGTATGGCAAGACAGAAGTAGCGATCCGTGCAGCATTTAAGGCAGTAGACAATGGAAAACAGGTGGCGTATCTCGTACCAACCACGATCCTTGCACAGCAGCATTACAATACATTTGCACAGAGATTTCATGATTACCCGATCACCGTACGCATGATGTCTAGATTTTGTACAGCAAAAGAGAAGAAAGAGACGATCGAAGGACTCAAAAATGGAACGGTAGATGTTGTGATCGGAACGCATCGCTTATTGTCCAAAGACATGCAGTATAAGAATCTGGGACTGCTCGTAATTGATGAAGAACAGCGTTTTGGAGTGACACATAAAGAAAAGATCAAGACAATGAAAAAAGATGTCGATGTCTTATCATTATCTGCTACACCAATTCCAAGAACCCTGCATATGAGTCTGATCGGAATCCGTGACATGAGTGTATTAGAAGAACCACCGCATGACCGAAGAGCGATCCAGACATATGTTATGGAATATAATGAAGAACTGGTCAAAGAAGCGGTCTACCGCGAAATGACACGTGGCGGGCAGGTATATTATGTGTATAACCGCGTCAATAATATCGCAGAAGTGACAGCCGAATTACAGAGATTGCTTCCAGATGCGAAAGTTGCATTTGCCCACGGACAGATGAAAGAACGCGAACTGGAAGAGATCATGATGGGATTTATGAACCATGAGATCGATGTATTGGTATCCACAACGATCATCGAGACAGGACTAGATATTCCGAATGTAAACACAATGATCATTCACGATGCCAACCAGCTTGGGTTGTCCCAGTTGTATCAGTTAAGAGGACGTGTCGGAAGATCGAATCGAAATGCATTTGCATTTTTGATGTACAAAAAAAACACACTGTTAAAAGAAACCGCAGAAAAACGATTACAGGCAATCCGGGAATTTACAGATCTGGGATCCGGTTATAAGATCGCAATGCGAGATCTGGAGATCCGCGGAGCAGGAAATCTCTTGGGACAGGCACAATCCGGTCATATGGAAGCAGTTGGATACGATCTGTATTGCAAGATGCTGAATGAAGCAGTCTTGAGATTAAAAGGCGAATTAAAAGACGAGGATGAATTTGACACAACGCTCGATCTTGATATCAACGCATTTATTCCATCAACGTATGTATATAATGAATATCAAAAACTGGAATTATACAAACGTATTTCATCCATTGAATCCAAAGATGAAATGGAAGATATGACAGATGAGTTGATCGACCGCTTTGGGGAAATGCCGAAAGCAGTCTATAATCTGTTATATGTTGCATATTTGAAATCATTAGCACACCACGCTTATATGACAGATGTGAAACAAAAAGGAGAAAAAGTCTCATTTGAAATGAAACCAGATGCAGCTGTGGACGTAGAAAAAATTCCAGTGGTATTAGAAGAATACAAACGTGAATTATCCTTCCAGGCAGGCAAGAATCCGACATTTGTACTGGATCTGTCAAAGACAAAGAAAGTGAAGCAGTTAGAAAAGATTGAACATTGTGTGAACTCGCTCAATTCATTGATAATCCGATAAGTTTGTGCTATAATATCGCCAGACATTAGCCTAATATAATCATAATATGAAGGAGAAAATGAAATGAAGAAATTAGCAAAGAAGTTGCTATGTTTAACTGCAGTTCTTGCGTTAACTCTTTCTTTATTTACAGGATGTAAAAGCAAGAATGAGAAGACATTATTTGAATATGCAGGACAAGAAGTAACATTCCAGGAAGCACATGTATATGCAAGAATCATGCAGTATCAGGCAGAAGCTCAGTACGGAGCATACTTCGGAGACAGCATGTGGTCTATGCAGGTCGGAACAGACAGCAAAGGAAAGAAGATCACAATGCAGCAGTCTGTCAAAGACAGCGTTATCAACCAGTTAAAACAGATCAAAGTTTTAGCAGCACACGCAGACGACTACAACGTGAAGTTAACAAAATCTGAGAAGAAGCAGATCAAAGAAAGCGTAACTGCCTTCGCAAAAGACTCAACAGGTAAGAAAGTCATGAAGAAGACAGAAGCAGATAAAGATATGATCCAGAAACTGTACGAAGAAAGCACGATCGCAAGTAAAGTTATGCAGGCGATCATCAAGAAAGCAAACGTTACAGTAACAGATGACGAAGCCAAAACTGTCAAAGTCTACAAACTTGTCTTCACAACAAAGACAACAGACAGCAAGACAGGAAAAGAAAAAGACATGACAGCCGCTGAGAAGAAAGATCAGCTAAAGAAAGCAAAATCTGCATTAAAGATGATCAAGAAAGGCCAGAGTATCAGCTCTGTAGCTAAGAAGTTCAGCGTAAACTCTGACAACGAAGAATCCTATACAAAAGGAAAAGCCACATTAGGAACAAAATTCGAAACAGCAGCAGCAAAACTTAAGAAGAACCAGGTAAGCGGAGTCGTAGAATTAGACGATGCATACGTGATCATCAAGATGTTAAATCCAAACGACACAACAGCAGCTGCATCAAACAAATCCACACTGCTTCAGGAAAAACAGCAGGCAGCATACGAGAAAGTCTACAAGAAGTGGACAAAAGATGCTGACAAGAAGTGGGATGACAAGAAGTCTGTAGATCAGGATCTATGGAAAGAAGTTAAGTTTAAATATAAAGCTACAACAGCATCTACAGCAGCAACAACAACTACAACAACAGCGGCGAAGAACACAACAACAGCTGCAAAGAGTAAATAATTACAAGAAATGAAAAGGCCGGAGATAACGGGAATAGTTATCTCCGGTCTTTTTGACTTTCTGTGATCACACAGGCACCGAGTTGTTCATATGTATGAATGTAGTTTTCTGAGATTGAAGAATTCGTAATAAGATTGCGACCTTTTCCAAGTTGACAGATGTAGATAAAATCTTTCTTCATAAGTTTGGTTTCATCTGCGAGAAAATAGATTTCAGGAACCATGTGACAGAGCAGGCGTACAATTGATGCCTCAGCCATACTTCCTAAAAAGATATTTCCTTCTTCATCAACAGCATTAACTCCAATAAAAGCACAGTCAAGCTGGAATGAATTCAGATTCGATTCGGTAATCTGACCAGTTGTAGTAAGTGAATTATGACGTATTTCTTCACCCAGAGAAATTATCTTCTTAAGGTCTCGTAGAAATTAAGTTAAAAATTTTTTCAAACATCTCGTCAAATAGGTGTCTAAGAGTTCCTTTCATCTTCCGTCAACGAATACAAAACTTATTGATCAATACCGTTTAACATACACACTGTGTAGTGGGTTGAATAGTCTTCAGTTTTATGTGACAGAAATAAGATAAGAACAAATATTTATAAAAAACC
>UMDY01076944.1_pt1 | contig 10991 bp, 8 predicted proteins | sample 1964591 | NCBI WGS metagenome assembly UMDY01 (sample SAMEA4836004, study PRJEB28245) | human gut metagenome | biome: gut microbiome; material: fecal sample | place: Denmark | collected 2008
AATTTCATTGCTACAAGAAAAGGAATCCTGGATCCAAACACTCTGAGTAAAGAAGAAAGAGTGAAATTAATCAAAGAGAAACCGGCATACGGTAATATTATCTGTCGTTGTGAGATGATCACGGAAGGTGAAATTATCGATGCGATCCATAGACCACTCGGAGCAAAGTCGTTAGACGGCGTAAAACGAAGAACAAGAGCAGGTATGGGACGGTGCCAGGCCGGTTTCTGTTCCCCTAGAACGATGGAAATCCTTGCAAGAGAACTGGAAATCCCAATGTCAGAGATCACAAAGTCTGGCGGGAAATCAAAGATCATTGTAGGAGTGAATAAGGAGGACATCTGATTATGAAAACATACGATATAGTAATCATCGGCGGCGGTCCGGCCGGACTTGCGGCAGCCGTATCAGCAAGAGAAAATGGAATCCAGGATATCCTGATCCTGGAAAGGGATAAAGAACTTGGGGGAATCCTGAATCAGTGTATTCATAATGGTTTCGGCCTTCATACATTTAAAGAAGAACTTACCGGACCGGAATATGCCGGAAGATTCATCAAACAGGTGAAGGATCTTGGCATCGAATATAAATTGCATACGATGGTAATGGACATCAGTTCGGATAAAATCGTAACCGCAATGAATCGTGAAGAAGGATTATTTGAAATACAGGCAGGGGCAGTGATCCTGGCCATGGGATGCCGTGAGCGTTCCAGAGGAGCACTGAATATTCCGGGTTACCGTCCGGCGGGAATCTATTCTGCAGGAACAGCACAGCGTCTGGTCAATATGGAAGGATATATGCCGGGAAGAGAAGTCGTGATCTTAGGCTCCGGTGACATTGGACTGATCATGGCAAGACGTATGACACTGGAAGGTGCGAAGGTTAAATTTGTGGCAGAACTGATGCCGTATTCCGGTGGATTAAAACGTAATATCGTGCAGTGCCTGGACGATTATGATATTCCATTGAAATTGAGCCACACGGTTGTGGATATCAAAGGGAAAGAAAGAGTTGAAGGGATCACGCTGGCAGAAGTAGACAGCAAAGGAAAACCGATTCCGGGAACAGAGGAAGAATACACCTGTGATACATTATTACTTTCCTGTGGGCTGATCCCGGAAAATGAGATTTCCAGAGGTATGGGCGTAGATATGAATCCGGTAACTTCAGGACCGAAGGTCAATGAAAGTCTCGAGACGAATATCGAAGGCGTATTCGCCTGTGGAAATGTACTGCATGTACATGATCTGGTGGATTTTGTATCAGAGGAAGCAAAGACTGCGGGACGAAATGCAGCAGAATATGTGAAGAACTTACAGTCAGATACAGACGATGGGGAAAAGAGCAGTAAGGAAGATGCAGCAGATATTACACTGAATCCGGTAGAAGGCGTACGCTATACAGTTCCAAGTACGATTAATCCGGCTCATATGGATGAAAACCTTACTGTGCGCTTCCGTGTAGGCGGTGTATATAAGAACTGCTATGTAAGCGCATATTTTGACGATGAACGGGTGATACATAAAAAACGTCCGGTTGTTGCGCCGGGAGAGATGGAACAGATTAAGCTTACAAAAGAACAGCTTATGAAGTATCCGGATCTGAAGACGATTACAGTAAAGATAGAGGAGGCGTAGAGGATGGAAACAGTAACAACAAGAGAACTGACATGTATCGGCTGTCCGATGGGCTGCCCTCTGACCGTGACAATGGAAGCCGGTGAAGTGATCAGTGTAACAGGAAATACCTGTAAACGTGGAGACATCTATGCAAGAAAAGAAGTAACCAATCCGACCAGAATTGTGACTTCGACGGTAAGAGTAACCGGAGGAGATGCAGATATGGTATCGGTGAAGACAAAAGAAGATATTCCGAAAGGGAAAATCTTTGAGTGCGTAAAAGCATTGAAGACAGTAGAAGTACCGGCACCGGTGCATATCGGAGATGTATTACTGGAAGATGTCGCAGGTACGGGTGTGGATATTGTTGCAACGAAGAATGTTGGAACAAAGAGTTAGTTATTAAAAGAGTTAGTTATTAGAAAGCTGGCGCAGAGACATTGCCAGTAGAAAGTTTTATGGTTATAATTCTATCTGTGAGAAAAATGAAATGGATCAGATATATAAAGGAACCGAGGAAGATAGAATGGAACCATACTACTATAGTAAAATGAACAAAGTACAGCAGGCAGCCTATCATGCCATCAGGCAGGGCTTGCTTGAAATCTCAGATTCAATACAGATACCGGGAATGGAGGCGGAGGAACTCTATAACGTGTTCTTCCGCCTGCGCCTGGATCATCCGGAAATCTTCTGGGCAACTGGATATAAGTACAAATATTATTCAGATTCGCCTAATTTCATATTCATCCCGGAATATTTATTTGATAAAAATAAAATAAAAGAACACCAGAAAGCACTGAAATCCAGAGTAGAAAAGCTCATAAGACCGGTGAAAGACAAATCCGAATGGGAAAAGGAAAAGTATGTACATGATTTTATCTGTGAAAATGTGCATTACGATAAATTAAAAAAGCCATATTCCCATGAGATCATCGGACCGCTTGGACAGGGTGTCGGAGTCTGTGAGGGAATTGCAAAATCTGTGAAAGTACTGTGCGATGCGCTCGGAATCTGGTGTATGATCGCAGTGTGCGGGAATAATCCGGAGAAAGGAATCAAATACCGTCATACCTGGAATATCGTAAAAATCGGCGGAAAATATTATCATCTGGATGCGACGTTTGACAATACTCTTGGAAACGGGGAGAAGATGAGTGACAGGCAGGCTTCAAAAGAGATCCGGTACGACTATTTCAACCTGAATGATAAAAGCATATTCAGAGACCATGAGCCGCTTATTGCTCCGGCACCAGAGTGTGAAGATGGCGAGCATTTTTATTATAAAGAAAAGAAACTGTCATTTACAAAGACAGAGGATGTATATAAAAGAGCACTGCAGACAGCGAAAAAGGGAAGAGTGTTTACATTCCACTGGCGCGGCGGTTATCTGACGAAAGCTGTTCTGGATGAACTTCTGGATCTGATCCAGAAAGCAGGAAAAGAGAAACAGAAGAATGCAAGAATCAGTCTGAACTGGCCGCAGGCGGTGATTCGTTTTGATTATGTAGAGGATCATGGTGAGGCAGAACCGGAAGTTGTGGTTGAAGAGGCGAATGAAGGAGAGAAAGAATAGTATTTGATATTAAAAATGGGCATCCACACCGGATGCCCGAAAGGAAAAAAGTTATGAAAAAGAAAAATGATATATATAAACTCGGTTGTTGTTTTTAGTGAATAACCGAAGGATTTTTTAGGCGAAGTCAGATCAGATAAAAGATGATTCATATTTCTGATACCTGAGTGACTTCTTTGTTGTTGATGATTATATCATACATGGTAAATGTTTCTAATTTGTGTTATAGGCCTAAAGAAAATATGAAAAATCTTAAGATAATCTGTAGGAAATCTAAAAATGGAGAAAGACGATGAAGAAAACCAGAAAATACATTTCTGTCTGCCTGTGTGTGGTAATGTTTGCCAGCATGTGTCTGTGTGTAGGCTGTCAGAAAAAGGCGGAAACAATAGAAAAAAAGAAAAAACAGATAGAACTGTGGCACTACTGGGATATTCCGGGTAACCAGCAGCATCTGGAAAAACTGGTAGATCAATTTAATCAGTCACAGGATGAAATAGAGGTTAAAGTGTCTTATATACCGGATGAAGACTTTAAGAAACAGCTGGCACTGTCCATGGCGGAAGAAAAGATGCCGGATATTGCACTGGTAGATTCCTCTGATTTTCAATTCCTTCATCAGATGAAACCATTTGCAGATCTGACGGATGAGATCCCGGAATTACGGGAGTATTCGGAAAAAGCGCTGGCACCATGTTCCGTGAATGGCAGAATCTATGGTCAGCCGTTTGGAGTGAACTGTACGGCAATGTTCTATAATAAGAAGATTCTGGAGAAAGCAGGATGCAAGGTTCCGGAGAATTGGGAAGAATTCAAAGAGGTTGCGGAGATGGTCAGTGATAAAACGATAAAAGGCTTCGCGATCACGGCACTGCAGACAGAGGAAAGTATGTATGAGTTTCTTCCGATTCTGTGGTCTATGGGTGGAGATATCCATAGCATCAATACAGCAACCGGGCAGCAGGCATTTTTATTCTTAAAAGAGATGGAGCAGGAAGGAAGCTTAAGTCTGCAGAGTATTTCCCTTACGATGGGAGATCTGACGAATCAGTTTATAAAGGGAAAGATCGCAATGATGTTCAATTCCTCTATGGCAATCGACAGTATCCGTGAAGGCAATCCGGATCTTGAATTTGGTGTTGCGGCGATTCCATGCGGGAATCCACAGGTTACGGTGGCCGGAGGAGAGATTCTGGCGGTGGCAGATAATGAAAATAAGGAATATGCGATTCAGTTTTTGAAATTTCTTGCGGACAAAAAGCGGATGAAAGAGTACATAGATGAGTTCGGATTTCTTGCACCAAGGCAGGAGATTATGCAGCAACAGTTTGAAAATGATAAGGAAAAAGGGACATTTATAGATCTGTATCAGAATGCCAGGACAAGAGAGATCAGCAGAAACTGGCCGCAGATCTCACTGACACTTTCGGATACCTTAAGAGAAATCCTGGTAAATGAAAACGATTCACAGACTATACTGGACAAAAGTGCAGAAAAGATAGAGAGTATTGGAGCAGAAAACAGATGAAAAAGAGAAAGAAAAATCTCCGGCAGATATTAATACCGGCATTTATCATTACGGCATGTATTCCGCTTGCTATTTTTGCACTGATATCGCAGGAGAGATTAAAGACAAGTACATTAGAGAATATGAACAATCAGGCAGAGGCTGACCTGCAGAAAGCAAATCAGAGCCTGAATATGACGCTGGATAAATACGAAACGTTACTTTATGCTATTACAACAGATGAAGAATTTCTGAGCCTTGTAGTAAATGCAAATGATTCGGAAGAAATTCCGGAAGCGGATGCATATAATATGAGAAGAGATTTTTCCCATATCTGTAATAGAAATGAAGGAGTTGACGGAATCCAGCTTGTGCTTTCAGACAAGAGGCGGATATTTTACGACCGACTGTCGTCATCTTCGGTGAATAGTACATGGATGGAAAAGGTAAAAATTCCGGATGAGACAAAGCTGCTGTCCTATGATGTTGATAAAGATACGGACAATCCTGAGCGTATGTTTCATATCGGGAGAAAGGTGGTTAATTACTGGGATATCAGTGAGGATCTAGGATATGTAATCCTGTCTGTCAATCTGGATGAACTGGAATCGGTATTAAGCGCAGGAAAAGGGTCCAGAGTATATCTTGTGAAAGACGGAGTGATCGTAGGGGCAGAAGATACAAAGATGCTTGGTCGGCAAGAGAAGGCTTTGGATAGTGCAAAGGTTAATCAGAAGGCAATCAAAAATGCCAGAAGCGGCTGGTCGATCCTCTTATGTCAGTCGATCCGTGAATATCAGAAAGCAATTGAAGAACAGGTGATATTCTGGATCATGGTAGCGCTTGCTGTTCTGCTGATCTTTGTCCTTCTGATCTATCGTGTTACCAAACCGGTCATGATATCGGTAAATGACATTGTGGATGCAATGAAAAATCTCGAAAAAGATAATTTCCGGGAAAAGCTTGAAGTCAAAGAAAAAGACAGTACAGAGATTCAGGAAATATCTGAAGGATTTAATGAAATGTCGGAACGTATCCACAATTTGATCGGACAGGTAAAAGAATCGGCAATGGAGCAGAAGAATGCAGAAATCTCTGCATTAGAGGCTCAGATCGATCCACATTTCCTTTATAATATTCTGGATACGATTAACTGGAAAGCAATTGAGAATGAACAATATGAGATCAGCGAGATGTTGGTGGCACTTGCGGACATCCTGCGCTATGCGATCAATGATGCCGGTGAATTTACCACAATTGATGCGGAAAAAGGATGGCTGGAAAAATACATCCTTCTCCAGCAGGAAAAACTGGGAGAAGAGATTGAACTGGAATTTAAAATTCAAGATTCGTACGGGAAATGCAAGATTCACAAGATGCTGCTGCAGCCATTTGTGGAGAATGCGATCAAATATAGTTTCCGTGGTTATGAAGGAGCACATCGTCTGACGATCGAGGTATCCAAAGCGGAAGAACAGATGCATATTATTATCGCAAACAACGGCCGGCATATAGAAGAAGATCAGTTGAAAGACCTGAATATGGGAAAAGAGATCAAGAATCATTTTGGAATCTCGAATGTAAGAAAACGTCTGAAACTTTATTACGGAGAAGATGCAGTGATTTATTTTGAAAATGTATCTCCAAGTGGAGTGAAAGTACATTTGTTTGTGCCATTGCAGGAGGAACAAAAAGATGAAGATAGCAGTTATTGAAGATGAAAAACCGATCAGAGAAGGACTTGTACATATTTTAAATAAGATAAGTCCGGAATATCAGGTCGTAGGCAGTGCGGAGAATGGAGCAGAAGGACTGATACTTCTGGAAGAGGAAATGCCGGATCTGATCATGTTGGATATCCAGATGCCGGATATGGATGGATTGCAGATGCTGAAAGAAGCACGGGCAAGAGGAATCTATACAAAAGTGATTATTCTTACAGCTTACTCGGATTTCAGCTATGCGAAAAAAGCAATCGAACTGGGAATTGAAAATTATCTGCTAAAACCGGTAAATCTGACAGAACTAAAGAAAACGCTGGAAAAAATTAAAGAAGAGTTATTTGTAGAACAGAGGGGAAAGAATTCTCTTTCATTGGAAAAGATTCTGAAGGATATCCTGGATGGTGAATATGAGAAGAATGAAAGGCTGGACGCTGTGCTGGCAGATAATTATGGAATTATTCAGGGACACAGCCTGTATTGTATGTACATTTTCCTTGGAAAATATTATGAAAGTGAGAAGAAAGAAGTCGGATTATTTCTGGAGGAATTGAAAGAACACAATCCGGAACAGAAACTGTGTTGGCTGCCTCGTGAAAAACAACAGGCTGCATTGGTCTGCTTTTATGGTGAGGAAGATGTCAGTAAATTATTGAAATACGTAAAACATTCGGTAGTACCGGCATGTTCCGTAAGACTGCATGACCGTGGCGTATTTACATGGAAGGAATGTAAGGGACTTAATAGACTGACTGAGACAGAGCTGGAATTAGAAAAGGCATGTGGCTGGCATCTGATACTCGGAGACAGGGTATTGATTGAATGCGAGAAAATTCTACAGATGAGAACGTATCAGTTCATTTATCCGGCAGAGCTGGAAAACAGGGCCAGAAGTGCAGTAATACATATGAATGCAGAAGAATTTACCGGTTGTTTTCAGAAATTCATGAAATATGGACGCATAGAAGTACACAGTCCACAGGAACTCAGAGAAGTGTGTATCCGTTTCGCATATGCGATAATCAATACAGCCAAGGAGTGTGGCACATTGCGGGATGAGGAATTGATGGTTCAGAGAGTGTTAAAGACAATCTTAGGTGCAGTTTCCTGGGAGGAGATAGAAGCAGTCATGATGGAATTATTCTCCAGGATCGAGATAAGTCAGATCAACCAGACATCTTCTGAATATCTGGTACAAAAAGCACTGACAATTATGAAAGAATGTTATAGTGACGGGATTACTTTGGAAGAAACAGCCAGAAGACTTCATGTTACAGAGCAATATCTGGGAACACAATTAAAGAAAGAAACGGGGACTTCCTTTACGGAGACGGTACGAAAATTTAAAATCATGCATGTGAAAGAATTACTTCTGGATACAGATCTGAAATTAAATCAGATAGCTGCAATGACTGGATTTTCCAATCCAAAGTATATGAGTAAAGTATTTAAACAGGAAGAAGGGATGCTTCCAAATGAATACAGGCGGATTAATGCATAACAGTTTATAAAATTACTCCTTTCCGAAAAAATTGCTCCTTTTTAAAATTTGGATTCTGATATAGTGGGTTCAGAACAAAAAAGAGGAGGAATTAAGATGGAAGCGGTTGATAAAATATCCGTCGGAGTGAGTAAAGAAAAAGCCGGACAGAATACACAGGAAGCCATCACAGAGAATGCGGATGGAATGAAAGTATCTCTGGGAGAGAAAATCTGTTATGGAGTAGGTGATATCGGAGCAAATCTGGTATGGACAACGGTAGCCTCTTTCCTGACGATATATTGTACTGATGTGGCAGGTATTGCTGCAGGAGTAGTAGGAACACTGATGCTGATCGCCAGATTATTCGATGGCGTATCGGATCTTTTTATGGGAATCATTATAGATAAGACGAACACCAGATGGGGAAAAGCCCGTCCGTGGGTACTCTGGAGTGCGCCACCGCTGGTCATCAGCCTGATCATGATCTTTACAGTACCGGACCTTGGTGCAAATGGAAAAGCAATTTACCTGTTACTTGTATACATATTCCTTGCAGCGGTATGCTTTACAGCATCTAACCTTTCTTATAATACAATGCTTTCACTGGTAACCACAGAGCAGCATGACAGAAATGTCATGAACACGATCCGTTTTGAATTTACCATGATCGCACAGCTTGTAATTAACGTGATCACGATTCCACTGGTACATTTCCTTGGAAACGGACAGCGTGGCTGGACATGCATGAGTATCGTGTATGCAATCGTAGCACTTGGAATGTTCATCACAACATTTGCCGGAACAAAAGAAAGATACAAACCAATCAAAAAAGAAACAACAGCGAAGAAGAAGACACATCCGCTGAAAACAATTAAGACCCTTTGCAGAAATAAATACTTTATCCTGATCACACTTGCATTTGCAGTGATCTATACATCGCTTGGATTAACCGGAGGATCCAGAATCTACTATGCAAAATACGTATTAGGGGATGAGATGCTGAACAGTACAATGACCATGTTCAACTATATCCCGACCATCCTTACGATTATGTTGATCCCGGTATTTACAAAAAGATTCGGAAAGATCAAAGCACTGTTTGTAGGATTCTTATTCTACGCAGCAGGACTGGTGCTTGAAATCGCAGGACCTGTTAATCTTCCAATGATTTACACTGGTCTGGTGTTACAGGGAATCGGACATGCGGCATTGTATTCATGCCTGTTCGCAATTGTCGGAGATGTCGTAGATTACAGTGAATGGAAAGACGGAATCCGTGAAGAAGGAATTACTTATAGTGTGACAAGCTTCGGACAGAAGATCGGAACCGGACTTGGAACAGCAGCACTTGGATGGATCCTGGCAGCCGGACATTATGACGGAACAGCAGCCGTTCAGTCAGCAAGTGCAATCTTCGCAATCAAAGGACTGTTCCTGTATCTGCCACTGGTAATTACAGTAATTGTACTTATCATCTGGTACTTATTCATGGGAATTGATAAAATCTATCCGACAGTCAGAAAAGAACTGGATGAGCGTAGAGAAAAGGCTGAGTAAGAAAAAGCTGAGCAAGAGAAAGCCGAGTCAGAAAATATAGAATAGAAAATGTGAACTTGAATGGTAATTAGGAATAAGCCGGAAGATGTAATGTCTTCCGGCTTATTTTAATCGCCATGCGTTCGGAAGAAGCTGCCGGTGGCAGGTTCTGTAGATACAGAAAACTTTGCCACATAAAAAGGCAGGAAATGAAGTCCTGCCTTTAAAAAATAATATGTAAGATTTAAAATTAACCAACAATGCGGTATTTCTTATCTACAGCATTCAGAAGTTCATGTCCGTCTTCTGTTACGAGAACAAGGTCCTCAACACGAACACCGTATTTGCCTTCGATGTAGATACCAGGCTCGATAGAGAAGATCATACCAGGTTCAGCCACATTCTTGTTGATCGGGCTTACATCACCATATTCGTGGTCTTCCTGTCCGATGAAGTGTCCAAGACGGATTCTCCAGTACTCACTGTATCCAGCTTCGTCAATCAGATCTCTTGCCTGAGCGTCGATATCGCAGAAACGCATACCAGGTTTGATAACAGCTTCTGCTTTCTCAACTGCTGTACGAACCAGATCGTGGATAGCAGCCTGCTCATCATCTACGCTCTTGCAGTAGAATGTTCTTGTCATGTCTGAGCAGTAACCTTTCCATACACAACCCATATCGATCAGGACACATTCTCCGGCTTTCAGAGTTCTTGTCTCACTTGGTGTATGGTGCTGGTCAGCAGCGTTAGGTCCGAAGCATACGATTGTATCAAAGCTTACTCCGCTAGCTCCCTCTTTCAGGTACTCAGCGTCGATGAAGTCAGCAACTTCTTTCTCTGTCATACCTTCTTTGATGAAATTAGCAACTCTTTCCATAACTGTATCATTGATCACAGATGCATGTTTCATGATTTCGATCTCCTCAGCGTTTTTAACAGCACGAACACCGTCTACGCAGTCAGATCCCCATACAGTCTTCATCTCAGGGCAGCGCTCCTGAAGTGGAATGAGGAAACGTGCAGGCCATGTCTTGTCAATACCAAGAGTGCTCTTTGTATCGATGTGCTCCATCAGAACACCGATCTGGTCATCCATGTCACTGAACCATACTTCTTCGAATCCTGTATTTGATACATAATACAGATAGTTCAGGAATAATGTATGTTTTCCACTTGTTCTAAGTAACAGGGCATATAATCTTTCCCCAGGATTTACCATGATGCCTGTTAAAAAGCGGATGCTCAGTGGATCAGATACCAGTAACTGATCAATTCCTTTCTCTTTCATTTTTTCCAATACGCGGCTAATTCTTTCGTCCATTGTTAAAATGCTCCTTCCTGTGCGTTTTGTTAAAAATCCTATTTAAGATAATAACATGAATTGGCTAAAATGACTAGAATTTTAGTGAATTTAAAGGATTAATTTTTGAAATGTTCTGACAACAATTTCTAATGTTTATCATATTGACTTTAATAGAACAATGTGATAATATATTAAAGATAATGAATGGGCATTACACAGTATGGTAATGCCCATTTTTTT
>UMDY01044543.1_pt1 | contig 10641 bp, 9 predicted proteins | sample 1964591 | NCBI WGS metagenome assembly UMDY01 (sample SAMEA4836004, study PRJEB28245) | human gut metagenome | biome: gut microbiome; material: fecal sample | place: Denmark | collected 2008
AACGGAAACGTTCTTCCAGGATTTCCATATCTTTTGGAGGTTTATCTGACGAAATAATAATCTGTTTTTTGGCACTGTGCAGGCTGTTAAAGGTATGGAAAAATTCTTCCTGTGTAGATTCCTTTCCTATAATAAACTGAATATCATCGACAAGAAGAACATCAATGTTTCTGTATTTTTCACGAAACTTGGTCATTGCCGAGTTATTTCCATTACGGATTGTTTCGATCAGTTCGTTGGTAAACTCTTCACTGGTAACGTAAAGTACTTTGCTGTTTTCATCATGATCAATAATGAAATGAGCAATAGAATGCATCAGATGAGTTTTTCCCAGACCTGCACCGCCATAGATAAAGAGTGGATTGTAGGTATCACCCGGGGATTCGGCAACTGCAAGAGCTGCTGCCTGGGCAAATTTATTATTGCTTCCGACTACAAAGGTATCAAAAGTGTATTTTGGATTCAAATGAGCTTCCTCGCAGCGTGCGTCCTGAGACTGCGCTTTTGGAGAAACTTCCTCTTTTTTCGGAACATCTTCCGGCAATATGAAATTGATGTCACAGTTTTCCATTCCGGTAACTTCACTGATCGTTACCTGAAGTGGAAGTTTATATTTTTTACTTATATAATTGAGACCTACCTGCTCTGAAGGCACGATAATAGTGACAACATTGTCAACTACTTCGTAAACAGTAAGTGGTTTTAGCCAGGTATTAAAAGAAACGTCGGACAGATCATGTTCTGTCTTGACGATTTGCAGGATTTCGTCCCATTTTTCCACAACTTTGTTCATTTTCTGGTTCTCCCGGTTCGTATTACTTCTATATTAAGTGTGTATTGATAATATTGAGTTTTCCACAAACTCTGACCGTATTCTTAAAAAAGACATAAATATCCTTATATATATTATAATAAAATGCCTGTTTTCGCAATGTATATTTGAGGGAAATGTGGAAAAAAGTTATCCCCACTTTTTATGTGGATTAGTGTGGATAACAGTGGAAAAGCCAATTCAGGTTACCATAATGTGACGTTATTCTTTTAAAAACGATAAAAAATGGGGATAATTTTATGCACAGTAAGAAAAGTAGAAATAAAAGCATTTTTTTGAAGATATGTGTAAAATAGACAGGAGAAAGTGGAAAGATATATAGGTATTCCACAAGTTATCCACAAGTTATCCACAAAATGTGGATAATATTACGTAAACCAATTATGTAATCCACAATGGCATAAAAAACCATTTAAATCTTTGTGTAAATAATACTTGACGAATCCACCCTTTATGAATATAATTGAAATGATGTTCTAATAAGTAAAGTTGGCGGGCAGGAGAGCTGTAGAATCCGGTGTCTGTCATACTTAAAAAGTTACAAAATTTAACATGGATAATAGATAAAGGAGGTGCTTTACCTATGAAAATGACATTTCAGCCAAAAAAGAGATCTAGAGCAAAAGTTCATGGTTTCAGAGCTCGTATGAGCACAAAGGGTGGTCGTAAAGTATTAGCTGCCAGAAGATTAAAAGGAAGAAAGCATTTATCAGCCTAAGAATAAGACCGCAATTATGTGGTCTTTTCTTCTCTTAAAAAAGAGATCAGGAAAGGGGATTCTATGCAAAGATCAGAGTCCTTAAAAAAAAATCAAGATTTTCAAAAAGTATACAGAAATGGAACATCAAAAGGTAATCGGTATCTGGTGATGTACGTACTGAAAAATCAGTACATGAAGAATCGTCTGGGAATATCAGTAAGTAAAAAAGTAGGGAATAGTGTGGTTCGCCACAGACTCACCAGATTGATAAGAGAGAGTTATCGGTTGAATGAAGCGGAATTTGAAAACAGTTTGGACATTGTAGTAGTTGCACGCCCACAGGCAAAGGACAGAACCTATCAAGAGATAGAGAGTGCGCTGATGCATCTGGCGGGAAAGCACTGCATAGCAGGTAAGAACAATGATAAAGAAGTTTCTGATCAGAATAATTAAACTCTATCAAAAGTATATATCACCGATGAAGAGAACAAAATGTCCTTATATTCCCACATGTTCTCAATATGGTTTAGAAGCAATCGAAAAATATGGTGCATTAAAGGGTGGTCTTCTTGCGGTATGGAGGATACTTCGCTGTAATCCTTTTTCCCACGGAGGCTATGACCCTGTACCGTAAAGACAGGAATGTACTTGAAAATTGAATATTGATCGATCGAAGGAACCTCCTGTCATTTATGGATTCTAGGAGGAAATGAACTTGGAAATGATTTTAGCGACAAAGAGCAGCACTCCTATCATTGGTCAGCTTGCGACCGTTATGGGATGGATCATGGATGGTATTTACAGATTGCTGAATATCTTTGGAATTCAGAATATCGGTCTTTGTATTGTCATCTTCAGTATCCTTATTTATGCTCTTATGACCCCACTGCAGATCAAACAGCAGAAATTCTCTAAGCTGAGTGCAATCATGCAGCCGGAACTTCAGAAAATTCAAAAGAAGTACAAGGGAAAAAACAACGATACTGCTGCAATGCAGAAAATGCAGGAGGAAACACAGGCTGTATATCAGAAATACGGCGTATCTCCTACAGGAAGCTGTGTACAGCTTGCAATCCAGTTCCCTATTTTGATGGCCTTATATCAGGTAATTTATAAAATTCCGGCATATGTAGGAAGTGTAAGGGATATCCTTGCATCTGCAGTTACCAGTATTACAGGTGTAAACGGATATACAGATATCCTTCAGCAGTTTATCACAGATAATAAGATGACAAGAGTTCAGCTTATTATGGATGGAAGTAAAGCTACAAGTAATTCAGTCACAGACTTTTTGTATGCATTATCACCTTCCCAGTGGAAAACACTTGCTGAGACAAGCCAGTTTGCAGGATTTACTGATACGCTGAACAGCACTGCAAAAGAGATTTCACATGTGCAGAATTTCTTTGGTCTGAATATCGCTGATCAGCCACTGACTTATATTAAAGCAGCTTTTGTAGGTGGATCTGCTCTTCTTGCTATCGTTGCGATTCTTATCCCGATTCTTGCGTGGGCTACACAGATGATCAACTTAAAACTGATGCCTCAGGCAGCACAGCAGAGCGGCGATTCACAGCAGGATGCAATGATGAACTCCATGAAGACAATGAATATGGTAATGCCGTTGATGTCAGCAGTATTCTGTTTCACATTCCCTGTAGGTCTTGGTATTTACTGGGTAGCAAGTGCTGCAGTAAGAAGTGTGCAGCAGGTTGTTATCAATAAAAAGATGGATAAGATCCAGATTGAAGACCTGATCAGTGAGAATATGAAGAAGATGGAAAAGAAGCGTGAGAAAGCGGGACTTCCACCTCAGAAGATTACAAATCAGGCCCATCAGAGCGCCAAGAATATCAATAAGATTGAAAAAGGCAGCAGCAATACAAATGTTGAGACAAGAGCCAAGAAGGTTGAAGAAGCTTACAAAGACGCTGCGAATGCAAAACCTGGCAGCATTACTGCAAAGGCCAATCTGGTAAAAGCATTTGATGAGCGTAATAAGAAGAAGTAGTCAGGAACGGAGGGGTTGGCATGGAGGATTATATCCAGTTTTCAGCGAAAACAAAGAGTGAAGCAATTACAAAAGCATGTATCGAGCTTGGCGTATCCAGTGACCAGCTTGAGATTCAGGTAATAAGTGAAGGCAGCAACGGATTTTTCGGAATCGGAAGCAAGCCTGCAGTAATTAAGGTTCGTAAGATTGAGTCGGTTTCTGAGGAAGAAGAAATGAAGGAGATCGTAGAGACAGTGAAACTCGATTCCTTCAAAGAGGAAGCCCCGGTTCAGGAAGAAAAGAAAACGGAAGCTATAAAACCGGTAAAGAAAGAAATCAAAGAGCCGAAAGCTGTTTCTGAGAAACCAAGACAGCCAAAACCTGTAAAGGAAAGGGCTGCAAAAGAAAAACAGCCGAGAGAATTCAGAGAGCCAAAAGAGAAACAAGTCAGAGAAAAGACGACTAAACCGGTAAAGCCTGTTGAGATCCTTACAGATCCGGAAGAGATTAAAGAAGTAGAAAACAGAGCAAAGGTATTCCTTCGTGATGTATTTGCGTCCATGAATCTTGGAGAAGTAGAGATTACATCTGAATATAACACAACGGACGGAAGTCTGGAAGTTGACTTTGAAGGCGAAGATATGGGAATCCTTATCGGCAAGAGAGGCCAGACTCTGGATTCTCTTCAGTATCTGACGAGTCTTGTGGTAAATAAAGGTAAATCAAATTACATTCGTGTAAAACTTGATACAGAAGATTACCGCAAGCGCCGTAAAGAAACTCTTGAGAACCTTGCAAGAGGTATTGCTTATAAAGTAAGAAAAACCCGCAAGCCGGTTATTCTTGAGCCAATGAATCCTTATGAGAGAAGAATTATCCATTCTGCTCTTCAGGGAAATAAATTCGTTGAGACAGTCAGTGAGGGTGAAGAGCCTTACCGTCATGTAGTGGTAAAATTAAAAAGAAATTAATAATATGACTGCTTCATTGCAGATATGAAAAAAGAATGTTATTCTAGGTGAAAGCGTGAATAGCACGTAACTTTGCGTGTGTACTTTTGCCTGGAGTAACATTTTTATTTTACGGAAAGTCTTGTATATATACCAGAGAGATTACACACTTGCAGAAAAAAATAACAGTAGTCAGTGTGATTTTCCTGTTATGTATATAAGATGACAGAATTATTGTAACAGTCTACTGTTCCGCAGGGGCGGAACTATTATAGAACAGGCAAGTGAGGAGAAAAAAATGGAAACAACAATCGCAGCAATTTCCACAGCCATGAGTGCGTCCGGAATCGGAATCATCCGTATCAGCGGCGAGAATGCCATGGATGTGATTTCCCGTATCTACAGATCAAAAGGCGGGAAGAAAAAAATAAAAGAAGTTCCGACTCATACCATTCATTATGGATATATTTATGATGGAGAGGAACTGATTGATGAGGTTCTGGTAATGATCATGCATGCACCGAGGACTTTTACAGGAGAAGATACAGTAGAAATAGACTGTCATGGTGGTGTATATGCTATGCAGAGGGTTTTGGATACAGTGCTGAAAAATGGTGCCGAAATTGCAGAACCAGGAGAATTTACCAAACGTGCCTTCCTGAACGGACGGATGGATCTATCCCAGGCAGAGGCTGTTATGGATGTTATACAGGCGAAAAATGAATATGCGCTTCGCAGTTCCATGGATCAGTTAAGAGGTTCTGTGCAGAAAGCAATCCGAGATATCAGAGAAAAGCTGATTTATCACATTGCATATATAGAATCGGCACTGGATGATCCGGAACATATCAGTCTGGATGGATATCCCCAGGAACTTCTGGAAGTTGTGGATAATGAACAGAAAGAAGTGAAGCGCCTGTTGAAAACTTCTTCTGACGGAAAGATGATCCAGGAGGGAATCCAGACAGTTATCCTTGGAAAACCAAATGCCGGAAAATCCTCACTGTTAAATCTTCTGATCGGAGAAAACAGGGCTATTGTGACAGATATTGCAGGAACGACCAGAGACATTCTGGAGGAATATATCACACTTCATGGAATATCTCTGAAGATTATTGATACAGCCGGAATCCGGGAAACAAAGGATATTGTGGAAAAAATAGGGGTAGACAGAGCCAGAGAAATGGCACAGAAAGCAGATCTGATTCTTTATGTAGTGGATTCTTCTGTTCCGCTTGACGAAAATGATGAAGAAATCATGGAAATGCTTACTGGAAAAAAGGCGATTATCCTGTATAATAAAACTGATCTTCAGCCGGAAATCCAGCCGGAAATCCTGAAAGAAAAAACAGGACATCCTGTAATTCCGATTTCTGCAAAAGAAGAAAAAGGCATTACAGAACTGGAAGAACAGATTAAAGATATGTTTTTTGGAGGAGAGATTTCCTTTAATGATGAGGTATATATTACAAATGCCCGTCATAAAGCAGCATTGGAAGAGGCTGACAGAAGCCTTGATCTGGTCAGAAACAGTATCGAAATGGGAATGCCGGAAGATTTCTTTTCTATAGATCTTATGAATGCATATGAAAATCTGGGTAAAATCCTCGGAGAGTCTGTTGGTGAAGATCTGGTAAATGAGATATTCAGCAAGTTTTGCATGGGTAAATAAAAATCAAAAAATCGCCTTCGGCGATTTTTAAAAGAATAGGATGAACAGTTGTAAAATAAAAGGAGACAAAATGAGAACGTTAGTAGAAGATTATGATATTGTTGTAGTCGGTGCCGGTCATGCCGGATGTGAAGCAGCACTTGCGGGCGCGCGCCTGGGCCTGAATACAGTGATGTTTACTGTAAGTGTAGACAGTATCGCATTAATGCCATGTAACCCGAACGTAGGCGGCAGTTCCAAAGGCCATCTGGTAAGAGAACTTGATGCCCTGGGCGGTGAAATGGGAAAAAATATTGACAAGACCTTTATCCAGTCCAAAATGCTTAACTGTTCCAAAGGACCTGCAGTGCACTCCTTACGTGCGCAGGCTGACAAACAGGCATACAGCAATGAAATGAGAAAAACGCTTGAAAATACACCTAATCTGACTATTAAACAGGGAGAAGTAACAAAACTTCTGGTCGAGGACGGAAAGATTACAGGGGTAAAAACATATTCCGGTGCAACTTATAACTGTAAAGCAGTGGTCCTCTGTACAGGAACTTATTTAAAAGCAAGATGTATTTACGGTGATGTAAGTAATTATACAGGACCAAACGGACTGCAGGCAGCCAACTACCTGACTGATTCTCTGAAAGAGTTGGGAATTGAAATGTTCCGTTTTAAAACAGGAACACCTGCCCGTATTGCCGGAAATACAATTGACTACAGTAAAATGGAGGAACAGTTTGGAGATGAGAGAGTTGTACCATTTTCATTCTCAACTAATCCGGAAGATGTTCAGATAGAGCAGAAATCCTGCTGGTTGACATATACAAATGAGAAAACTCATGAGATCATTCGTGCAAACCTTGACCGTTCTCCATTGTATTCCGGTATGATCGAAGGAACCGGTCCGCGTTATTGCCCGTCAATTGAAGATAAAGTAGTCCGTTTTGCAGATAAGAACCGTCATCAGGTATTTATTGAGCCGGAAGGTCTCTATACAAATGAGATGTATATTGGTGGAATGTCCAGTTCTCTGCCGGAAGATGTGCAGGAAGAAATGTATCATTCCGTACCGGGACTGGAACATGCAAAAATCGTAAAAAATGCATATGCCATCGAATATGACTGTATTAATCCACGTCAGTTATATCCTACACTGGAATTTAAGAAAATCAAAGGACTGTTCAGCGGCGGTCAGTTTAACGGAAGCTCAGGGTATGAAGAAGCAGCGGCGCAGGGACTGATCGCAGGAATTAATGCTGCTCTGGAAGTTAAAGGTCAGGAACAGCTGATTCTTGACCGTTCTGAGGCTTATATTGGTGTTCTTATTGATGATCTGGTAACAAAAGAAAACCATGAGCCATACAGAATGATGACCAGCAGAGCGGAGTACAGATTACTTCTCCGACAGGATAATGCGGATCTGAGACTTCGTAAAAAGGGATATCAGGCAGGGCTCATCAGTGAAGAGGATTATCAGAAAATCCTTACGAAAGAAGAACAGATAAAAACAGAGATCAGCAGAGTAGAACATACAAATATCGGAGCAAACAAAGAGGTTCAGACCCTTCTGGAAAGCTATAACAGCACACCGCTGAAATCCGGAACCACTCTGGCAGAACTGATCCGCCGTCCGGAACTTTCTTATGAAGCAATCAAACCACTTGATAAAGAACGTCCGGAGCTGCCATGGGATGTACAGGAACAGGTTGACATTAACATCAAGTATGATGGATATATCCGCAGACAGTTAAAACAGGTAGAACAGTTTAAGAAACTGGAAGCAAAGAAAATCCCGACAGATCTTGATTATGAGAAAGTTGGAAGCCTGAGAATCGAAGCACGTCAGAAACTGGAAGCATACAGACCGATTTCAATCGGACAGGCTTCCCGAATTTCAGGAGTTTCTCCTGCTGATATATCAGTTTTACTGGTGTATCTTTCCAGTACGAAATAATTAATATAATACGCTTTAATGTGCTTATAAAAACAAGAAATTGGCAAAAAATATTAAAATAGTACATAAAAGAGTAAAATAACGGACTATAAATAACAGATAAAATCATAAAAGCACATAAAACAGCCCTGTAAAATATACAAAAATAATAAATAAAGGTAGAAAAAGGAGAATAATACATGCCGTATAATCTGACGACATTGGAAAATGGATGCAGAGAACTGGGTATAGAGCTGAGCCAGAAGCAGAAAAATCAGTTTATCCAGTTTTATGAATTTCTGGTAGAAAAAAATAAGGTTATGAATCTGACAGGTATTACTGAGTTTGAGGAAGTACTTACAAAGCACTTTCTTGACAGTCTTGCCTGTGTAAAAGCCATTGATATGACAAAAGTAAAAACAATTATGGACATCGGTACAGGTGCCGGATTTCCAGGTGTGCCTTTGAAAATTGCTTTTCCACATCTGGAGGCATGTCTGCTGGATTCTCTGAAAAAGAGGGTAAACTTCCTTGAGGAAAGTTTTGAGCTTCTTGGATTAGAAGGGATTAAGGCGATTCATGGAAGAGCAGAAGAGTATGCAAAAAATAAAGAGTATCGTGAGAAATATGATCTCTGTGTATCCAGGGCAGTATCAAACCTTGCAACTCTGTCAGAATATTGTCTTCCTTATGTAAAGATAGGAGGAACTTTCATTTCCTATAAATCAGGAACTGTACAGGAAGAGGCAGAAGAAGCAGAGAAAGCAATCAATATCCTCGGTGGTCAGGTGAAAGACATCACATACTTTAAATTGCCGGACTCCGAGATTGACCGATCCCTTGTCATTATAAATAAGAAAAAATCTACACCTGGAAAGTATCCGCGTAAAGCAGGAACACCATTAAAAGAACCATTGTCATAATAAATCTATGTATAGTTGTCTCATGAAATCTTCTGGCAAAAAATGCCGAGATTTCGGGACAGCTATTTTTTTCAAACAAACATCACAGAATAATCACACTTTTATCCTAATTTCATCACAACTTCATCATAAACTATTTTTATAGAGATGTCCTCGGGTTCCCCCATTCTCTGTTTCACCTGGGGACATTTTCTATATTTTATTTTGGCAAAAATTAAGAGGAGGAGAACACATTGATTGAAGTAAACAATCTGGTTAAACGATATGGTAACCATACGGCAGTTGACCACCTTTCCTTTAAAATAGAGAAAGGCAAAATCTATGGATTTCTGGGACCAAACGGTGCAGGAAAATCCACTACAATGAATATGATAACCGGATACATCGCATCCACCGAAGGAACCGTCAAAATTGACGGACACGATATCCTCGAAGAACCGGAAGCGGCAAAGAAATGTATCGGTTATCTGCCTGAACAGCCGCCGGTCTATTTTGATATGACTGTCCTGGAATACATGAAATTTGTGGCAGATCTCAAGAAAATCCCAAAAGATAAAAAAGCAAACATGATCGAAGAAGTCATGGATATGGTAAAGATTTCAGACATGAGAAACCGTCTGATAAAGAACCTGTCAAAAGGTTACAGACAGAGAGTTGGTCTTGCTGAGGCGATTATGGGGTATCCGGAGGTGATCATCCTGGATGAGCCGACAGTAGGTCTTGACCCTAAACAGATTATTGAAATCCGAACCTTAATTAAAGAATTAAAAAAGAAACATACCGTTATTCTCAGCTCGCATATACTTTCTGAAGTAAGCGCGGTATGCGATTACGTGCTGATCATTTCTCATGGAAAACTGGTAGCAAGCGATACTCCTGAGAATCTTGGAAAACTTGCAGAGGGATCCAATAATCTGGAGATGCTTATTAAAGGTGAAAAAACACAGATCAGGCAGGCTCTCGAGGGAATCGAGGGAGTCAACAGCGTAACAATGGAAAAAGATGAGAAACAGAATCTCTGGAGTGTGAAAGTTTCAACAGAGGAGCAGAATGACATTCGGGAAGAAGTATTCTACAAAATGTCGGAGATTAACAGCCCAATCTATGAGATGAAGTCTAGGAAAGTATCACTGGAGGAAATCTTCCTTGAACTTACTGCATCCGATAAACCAATATCTGCAGACGAAGTCCCAAATACACCTGAAGATAAAGATACTGATGCCGGTAAATCAAACGAGACAAACGTAAAACAGACATCAGCAGAAATACCGGAAGAACAGAATAATGATAAAGGGGGAGAGAAATAACCATGACAGCTATATATAAAAGAGAGCTGAAAAGTTACCTGACATCCATGGTAGGATATTTATTTATCTTTTTCATTCTTGTACTGACAGGTATTTATTTTTCAGCATATCAGCTTTCAGCAGCATATCCGAAATTTGAATACACCTTAAGTGCAATTACCTTTGCATTCCTGATCGGAGTACCGATTTTGACTATGCGTGTACTTGCAGAGGAAAGAAAACAGAAAACAGATCAGCTGCTTCTGACAGCACCGGTTTCTGTGAGCGGTATTGTAATAGGTAAATATCTTGCACTGGTAACTGTATTTGCTGTTCCGATGGCAGTTATGTGTACTTATCC
>UMDY01030381.1_pt1 | contig 10617 bp, 10 predicted proteins | sample 1964591 | NCBI WGS metagenome assembly UMDY01 (sample SAMEA4836004, study PRJEB28245) | human gut metagenome | biome: gut microbiome; material: fecal sample | place: Denmark | collected 2008
AGAATTTATGCACACAGGAGGATAACCTATGGCAGAAAAGCTAAAGAATAAAGTTACCGATGGTTTTCAAAAAGGTCATCCCTACGGAGAACTCCCACCTTGTATCCATGTAGGTATCTTAAATTTCAACCAGATGATAAGCCCAAATTATTACCATAAATTCTGTCTCATGGATGAGAAAACGAAGGAGATATATAGTAGAAAATTTCAATTTCATATGTTAGAATTAAAGAAATTAAAGTATGCAAAAGAGAAACAAAAAAGAAAGCCATTATATCAATGGGCAAAACTGATAGCTGCACAAACATGGGAAGAACTGGAGCAGGAATCAAAAGGTAATAAATACATGGAAAGGGCGCTGGAAGAGATGATAAAAATCAGTCAGGATGAAATGGAAAGATACCTATATCTACGAGAAGAAATGGCAGAAAGCGATAGAGTCAGTCAGATACAAAGTGCAAAAAGGATTGGACATAAGGAAGGAAAAAAAGAGGGAGAAATACTAAAATTAATAGCCAATAACGTATAACATACACACCATGGTGGTTTGAATAGCCGTCCGTGTATATGAGAAAAACAAAATAATAATATAAAGGATCCAGAACCATTGAAATTTTGCCGTTATTTTGACAGGTTCGCAGCAAGCTTGGTGTGCTGCCTGAGCGAAGCGAGACAAGGAAAGCTTGCGGATAAGCGACCTGTCAAAATGATGTGCATAAATTTCCTGGTCTGGATCCTTTATTATTTTGTTTTTCTCATATACACTCCCCACGACTACCATTTCAAACTACAAATTACAATTTACATCTTCCAATTAGCCGCCTCCACCTGCAATTCCACCATATGTCGATAAATCCCATCACAAGCTTTCAATTCATCCGGCGTTCCGTTTTCAGCAACAACCCCGTCTTTCAACACAACAATCTTATCAGCGCCATCCACAGTTCTCATTCGATGTGCAATAATTAATACAGTCTTATCCTTGATTAATTTTGATAATGCTTCCTGTATCAATGATTCATTATCTACATCCAAAGATGCCGTCGCTTCGTCCATCAGGATGATTGGTGCATCTTTTAAGAATGCTCGTGCTATCGAGATTCTCTGGCGTTCTCCGCCGGATAGTTCTGAGCCGTTTTCTCCGATCATGGTATCCCATTTCTGTGGCATTTTCTCGATAAAGTCTTCACAGTTTGCTAATTTTGCTGCTGCCATAACTTCTTCGTCTGTTGCATCTTTTCTTCCGATTCGGATGTTTTCCATAATCGTGTTGTTAAATAGTGTTACATCCTGAAATACAATGGAATATAGTGATAATAATATTTCTGGATCGATCTTAGAGATATCCATGCCTCCGACCGTGATCGTTCCTTTGTTGATATCCCAGAATCTTGCAGCTAATCTTGATACGGTTGTTTTTCCACTTCCGGATGGTCCGATCAGTGCGGTTACTTCGCCTTGTTTTGCGGTGAAGCTTACGTCTTTTAAGATCTGTTCATTTCCATCGTAAGAAAATCCTACGTGATCAAAGTTGATGTCATATCCCTGATTGCTTAGTGTTTTATTTCCATCCTGTTCTTCGTGGCTTAAGATTTCATCCATTCGTTTGCACTGTGTGTCTGTGGAGATGATCGCGGATAAATTCTCTAATGCTACCTGGAATGGATCGTACATTCTTGATACGACCAGCAGATACATGAAGAATGTTAATGCATCGATTTCTCCTTTTGCAAATAAGATTCCTCCGACTAAGGTTGTCGTTCCGATTCCTACTTTTAAGATCAGCTGTGACAGGCATACGAACATTGCGTTGATCGCTTCGGATACTACGGCGTGTTTTTCAACAGCCTGAATCTTTTTGTTTAAGCCTTCCATATAGGTATTTGTTGCGTTGTATGATTTTAAATCTCTAACGGTTTCCAGCCCTTCCTGAATTCCATCCTGGCATTCCAGTTTGTATTTCATTGCATTTTCATTTAATCGGTGTGAAATTGGTCTTGCACCGAATACAACAAAAAATGCAACTGGTAATACCCATACAGCTGCCAATGTCATTTTTACATTGAAAAAGAATAAACAGATCGTTACGATCGTTGTGGAACACATGGAACCGAATAACTGTGGGAAAAAGTGAGAACTTGCTGTTTCCAGCCATGCACAGTCTCCCATGATCGTACTTGTAAGGTCTGCAAGGTCCTTTTTACCGAAAAATGATAATGGAATCTTTCTTAATTTCTCTGCCAGTGTACGTCTTCTGACTCCACTTTCCACATAAGTTGCGAGGAATGTTGCGTTGTACTGGAAGTATGTTGTAATAATAATCAACAATATTGAAATAACCATTCCTCCGATATACATTGGCAATTTTGAACTTGGAATTCCACCATTTAAAATATCAGATGCTAGCAGATATAGAAGTCCGACTGGAACCATAAATGCTAAGTTTGCAATTGTTACGATGATGACCGCTTTAATCATATCATTGACACCCTGTTCAGAAAGGGCATATTTATGTTTTAATCTTTCTCTCATAATTATAATACACCCCCTACTTTCCAGTTCACTGATTTGTTATATTCTTCCCACATATGGGCGTAAATGCCGTGACTCTTTAATAATTCGCCGTGGCTTCCTTCTTCTGCGATCGCTCCGTCTTTCAAAACATAGATACGGTCTGCATTTGTAACGGTTGATAATCGGTGGGCGATCATGATGACGGTCTTGTCTTTTGATAAGTTTTCAAACGCTTTCTGTACTTTCTGTTCGTTATCTGGATCTGCAAATGCAGTTGCTTCATCAAGGATCAGAACTGGAGCATTTTTAAGAAATGCTCTGGCAATTGAAAGTCTCTGTGCTTCACCACCGGATACATGAATTCCTTTGGCTCCGATCATTGTATGGACGCCGTCTTTAAATTTGTCGATGATATCCATACACTGCGCATCTTTTAATGCCTGCATAACTTCCTCGTCGGTTGCATCTGGTTTTCCAAGTCTGACATTTTCAAGGATGGACATCTTTAATAATTTGCTGTCCTGAAATACATAAGAAATCTGATTCATAAGTTCACTGCTTGTGATATCTCTCACATCAACGCCGCCGATCTTTACGCTTCCTTCTTTGGCATCCCAGAATCTTGCGATCATGGATGCTAAGGTTGTTTTACCGCCGCCAGAAGGTCCAACAAATGCGACATGTTCTCCCGCTTTGATCTCAATGGAAATATGATCGACTGCATTTTTCTTTGCCCCTTCGTATGCAAATGTTACATCCCGAAGAGATACGGAACTGTCTTTTGGAATCTGTCCGTTGGTTGTCTCTTTTAATGACTGTCTGTTCATCACATCACCCATACGTTTTAATCCATCAACGACCTGCATCTGGGCTTCGCCTGCGTATGCAAGTTTCATTAATGTTGTTGTTAAAATTGGTGTGATGATGATATAGAATAATAAGTTTAACCCAAATGCTGCTGTGATCTCATGTCCGCCAAATACATAGGCTGCAATGATGATAAATACAAAAATGGAATTGACCGCTGTTGTAAATCCAACCATTGGTTTTCTCATTTTTTTCGTAAATCCCAGTGTCCATTTTTCATATTCATCAATTGCTTCTTTGAATCTCTTAAATGAAAATACCGTCTGTCCAAATGTTTTGACAATGGGAACTCCACGAATATATTCAACCGCTTCTGCTGACATGACTTCCAAGGAATTCTGATACTGTTTCATACTTTCTGCCAGATCTTTTCCACTCATGGAACTCATGAATACGAATCCGATCGCTGCCGGGATCAGACACATGATTCCTAACCTCCAGTCAAAGACTGCCATTAAGATGATAAGTCCGATCGGTGTTGCCTTGGAAACTGCTTTATCTGGAAGGGTATGTGCCAGATATGTTTCTGTTGCTGCACTGGAATCTGTGACGATCTTTCGAATCTTACCAGTTCCTTCGCTTTCAATATATCCTAATGGTAATGTCATGATGTGGTTCATCATTGCTGTTCTCATCTGTGCCTGTACATGGAATGCTGCGATATGAGAGAACATGAGACCCGCCATATAGATGATCATTCCAAGAATCGCAAATCCTACCGCACGCCATCCATAAGTGCTGATTCCTGCTGCCTTTGAGAAATCAAATCTGACTCTTAACACTTCCTGCATCACTTTCCAAATATAATAAAATGGAACTAACGCAACAAATGCACTGATCGCTGCAAGAATGGTTGAGAGAATGCTTAAATATTTGTAACTGCCTGCGAAATGGTATAACTGCTTTGTCAGGCTTTCTTCTTTTTCTTTCTTTTCTTCCATTATATTCACCTCCGTAAATTATTTATTGTCGGACAATTCCATCTGTCTGCTGTCCTTATTTAAATTGTGCTTGCGCTTATATTCAAGCGGTGCAGCCCCGTAATAATTCTTAAATGCTTTTGCAAATCTTGATTGTGTCGCAAATCCTACTGCATCACTGATCTCTGATATTTTCATTGAATTTTTCAGAATCAATTCTGCTGCCTTTTTCATTCGGATCTCATTCAATAATTCGCTGTATCCTCTTCCATATACTCCCTGGAAATAATTCTTAAGACTTGTCTCACTGATTCCAAAATGTTTCGCAAGTGTCGCTGCAGAATATCGTTTGCTTAAATCTTCTGTCAGAATATCCATGGTCTTTCTCGCAATCTGAATCTGTGAACCTGAGTAGTACACCCTGTTTGTCTCCACTGCATCCCTTTTGCTGCAAAGAACCTGAAGCCACCGGCTGACATCCACCGCAAGAAGATTCATATCTGCATCTGCTTCAATGTCATCTTGAATCACTCTCACTGCCTGTTCAATTCTTGCATCTGCTTTTGAAATAAATGGTGTCTCCCTTCCCAGAAACCGTTCTTTTAATTCAACGCTCATTTTGGTATTCCTGCCATTTAATGACAGTTCTTTGTCAAGTTCTGGGCATGGATACAAGATCAACTCCATTCCATGATACTGTGCTCTTGGATAGTAAAATTCATCCGCTTCTCTTGAAGCAGTCCCATAGTCGATTGAATATTCCCCGGTATCCACATAAGTACCGCCACCATTTTTCAAAAGAACCTCGCACTTGCCAAGGAAACTGAAATTTACTGTCATGACCGCTTCCCCTTCGTAGGCCTGAATCTGGACTTCTGGGATTCTTCTTGATCTGATATCAATATACAAAAGCTCCAGATATGAGCTGATCCGATAACAGACAATCTTTCCTTTCTCTCCTGAAAAATCTGATGGCAGGATTACTTCTCGTTTCTCATTCATGAAAAACTCCTTCTCTCTTCCTTTCTTTTATAATTTACGGTTATATGTTAGTATACACTAACTTTTGATTCAAGAACAAAACAGCAAAATAGCTCCTTTTAGCATCTGGTTTGTTCTTGATTTTGTCTTTTTGGTAAAAAGAATCCTGTTTTATGGAATCTCCTGCAAACAAAAAAGGAAAGGATCATCACAAAACATGATAATCCTTTCCAATTTGTTTAAAATTTCAAATTCTAAATCTCATTATTTTCTAATAATATCAGTTGCACTAAAGACTTTATCACCTTTGCCTGCTTTCACACCCTTAGCTTCTAACAGCTCGGATACTGTACAAACTTCATATCCTTTCTTCTTAAGGATCGGTAATACTTTCTCTACTGCTGCAACGGTTGGCTTATGAATATCATGCATTAACACGATATCTCCGTCTTTTGCATGTTTTAAGATTGTTTTAACAGTCGCATCTGTGTTCTTTGTCTTCCAGTCTAAGGTATCAACACTCCAAAGGATCAGTGGTGTATCAATTCCTTTTTTTACATTCTCATTGATTGCTCCATATGGAGGTCTTACGCTGACTGGTTTGCTTCCACATGCTTTGTAGATCGCATTCGCTGTCTTGTCTTCCTGTTCTCTTACCTGTGCAGCACTTAACTTTGGAAGGTATGTATGATTCCATGTGTGGCTTGATACTTCATTACCTGACTCTAAGACTTTCTTGACTGTCTCTGGATAATAATTTGCATTCTGTCCTAACATGAAAAATGTTGCTCTTGCATCGTTCTTCTCTAATGCTGCTAATACTCTTTCTGTATTTCCTTTTAATGGACCATCATCAAATGTAAATGCGATCAGTTTCTTTGTCTTATCGATCTTTCTTGGAACGTAGAGTGATTTCTTCAATTCTTTGCCTGTTCCTTTACCGAGCAGATCATCATTTGCCTTTACCATGTATTCTCCCATGGATTTATTCACTGATGCATAACTTGTTCTTCCAAATCTTGTCGTTACAAAAAATATTCCTGCTGCGATCACCAGGATAATGATCAATAGTGCTGCAACTCTTCCTTTGTTGATGCGTCTTCTTTTTCTTCGTCTTGCCATTGTACCCTTCTTCTTTCCTTATGATTTTAATAATTGAAATGTATCTACATCCACAAGTCCAAGGTCTGTCAGTCTTAATGATGGAATCACTGGAAGTGCCATAAATGATAATGTGATAAATGGATCAATATCTCTGGATATTCCTAGTTTCCATGCCTTCTGTAACAGCTCATCGATACCTTTCTGGATGTCTTTCGCCGATTTCTGGCTTAAAAGCCCCGCAACCGTCAGCGGTAAAGTACCTAAAACTCTGCCTTCAGATACCAGTGCGTATCCTCCCTGAATCTCCTCTATCGTCTGTACAGCTTTGATGATATCTTCGTCATTATCTCCTGCCGCAATGATGTTATGTGAATCATGTGCTACAGATGTTGCGATCGCACCGTTGGTTATCCCATATCCCTTGATCGGTGCCGCAGCTGCATTGCCTGTTCCGCGGTGACGTTCAAATACACATAATTTAGAATATTCACTATCTGGAGTAAATAACCCCTCCTTTGATGGAACCTCTTCCTGTAAAAACTTCGTGACGATCTGCCCTGGGATCATCCCGATCACAGGGATCTTTCCTTCTGCTTTTACCTGAATCTTATCTTTGGAGATATTCTTTAATACAACGGTGTGAAGCATTGATTCATTCACTGGTTTTGCTTCTTTTGTAAAGAATTCTGTGTTCACAATTCTTCCTTGTTTGTATACAGAATGTACTTCGACACTCTCCAAAGAATCAAGGATCACGATATCCGCATCTTTTCCCTCTTCTAATACTCCGATATCATTTAAACCATATGTCTTTGCAGCATTATATGTTGCCATCTTTACCGCTGATATTGGATTCATTCCAAGCTGGATACTCTTCTTTATATTGTAACTAATATGTCCTTCATTTTCAATAGTATCAAGATGTTTATCATCGGTACAGAACATAAAATGTGCAATAAATTCTGGTTCTTTGACAAGTCCCGGAACTATATTTTCTACATTCCTTGCTGCACTTCCTTCACGAACTAAGATTTTCATGCCTGCAAGACATTTTTCTTTGGCTTCTTCAAAAGATGTACATTCATGATCTGTCATAACTCCTGCTTCCACATATGCCTTTAAGTCTTCTCCGCTAAGTCCTGGTGCATGTCCGTCAATGACCATTCCTTTACACAGCTCTAATTTCTTCATGATCTGCTCTTCTTTGCTTAGAACCGCTGGATAACACATCACTTCTCCAAGTCCTAAGACAAGCGGATGGTCCTTCCACTGCTTCATATCTTCCGCCGTAAAATCTGCCCCATTTGTCTCAAATGGTGTCGCTGGAATGGATGAAGGCATCATGACATAGATTCCAAGTGGGGCATCGCCTGCTGCATCCAGAATGTATTCCATCGCTTCATTTCCTTTGACATTGACAAGTTCATGAGGATCTGCGATAACCGTCGTTGTACCATGCGGCATAACTGCTTTGGAAAATTCCATTGGTGTCGCCATACTAGATTCAATATGTACATGTGCATCAATGAATCCAGGTGTGATATATTTTCCTGTACAATCTATTACATTCTCCCCTGAAAAATGACCAATTCCTGCGATTTTTCCATCTTTCACTGCAATATCTGCCTGAAGGATCTGTTCATTTTTCACATCAACGACATTTCCATTTTTAAAGATCACATCATACATCATTCTTCCTCCTTAAATTTTACGATTCCTACATAATATTTCTTATCTGTATCAAATAGCATATTCCAGTCGATTTCTTCGCACTCTCCACAATTCGACCAGATCAATTTCTCTTCTTCCTCATCAAATCCTGTGATCGTCACCCAGTGCCAGTTATCTTCTCTTAATTCATGCGCCGGATGTCTTAAGATCAGAAATGCAACTGGATGGTCTTCCTTTAATGCTGGCAAGATAAAATCCAATGCCTGTTCTCTACTTTTGGGTAAAAATAGCTGTTCTGAACTTAATGTGATTCCATGATCTTTTGCATATCTTTTGAAATCTTTCGCAAATCTCCCAATCAGTGGATATCCCATAAATCCAGGTTTCATATAGCGATACATCGTCTGCATCAAATTTAAATATTGTTCATAGTCTGCTGCTTTCTGACTATCTTTTATCGGATATAAATCTTTAAAATCTTCCCGACTGAGTGCATAAATAGCTGCAATATTGCTGCCTGTCACACTTCCACATCCTGCCAGGCGCTGAAAATCTCCTGGAAACCATTCCTGATTGCCGCCATATCCTATGGTTTTACCGTCCTTTATGATCTGTGGACAGTGAAGTTCTTTCCTCATAGTCTGTCCTTCCTGTTATACTCTTAAATTCATTGAATTCTTTTATTTCTTTATGTTAAGATTGTTATCATTAGCAGATATGATCATTTACAATTTACAGAAAGGATGAGAACATCTATGAAAAATATCCTGATATCCTTATGTCTTGCACTATTTATCATCAGTGCATCCGTAACGATAACATTAAACTTCCGACCTTTATATTATCATGATATTTCCTCTTTGAAAATAGAAGAAACTTCCGGTTTTTCCAAAAAAGTGATTCGTGAAAATTATGATGCTTTGATTGATTATAATCAGTTCTTTTATTCTGGCAAATTAAAACTGACCTTGCCTATGTCAAGAGAGGGCAAGATTCATTTTGAAGAAGTAAAACGAATCTTTGTTGGTATCGAATATCTTTGCGTGATCACACTGATCTTATCTTGTTTCCTCATAAAGAGAAAAATAAGGTCACGAAATATTGATTTTTTGAGATCAGCTTCTATTATAACTGTTTTATTACCCGTAATCGTTGGTATTTTATGTGCGTTCAACTGGGATGCCGCTTTTACTTTGTTTCATGAGGTCATGTTTCGAAATGATTATTGGATTTTTGATGAAGCTACTGACCCTGTGATCATGATCCTTCCAGATGCATTTTTCCTTCACTGCGCCGTTATGATCATCTTACTAATCTTAATTGGCAGCTTACTTTGTATGGGATTTCGTTCTTTTTTTCGACACAGGTTTATGCTATAATGGATAGATATTAATTATTTATTTCAAATGTTACATTTTTATTAAGCTAGGAGTTTAGCAATGAGACTTTCAAAAATAAAAACAAAGGAAATCCGATATGTAGTCTGGAAATATCGATTAAAACGATTTCTTCCACATATCTTAACACTTTGCCTTGCTGTTATTGTTGCTGGCGGAGCTTTTAGTGCTTATTCGGTATATCATAAAAAGCATCAAAAGCAACTGGCAAAACAATCTGAGGTCCAGCGTGAAAAAGATGTTAACACTGCTCGTAAAAAGGCACAAAAAGAAAAAACAACACTGAAACCTTGGTATACTTACCACAGCATTGCCCATGCAATGGGCGGGCTTGATGGCAAAGATTATTTGAATTCCATCGATGGCTTTTACCCTGCTTATCAGAAGGGTTATCGTGTCTTTGAAATGGACATCCTTCTTACTAAGGACAACGTTGCGATTGGTAAGCACCAATGGGGTCGGAAACTTTCTGATCCAACCAGTAAAAAAGGCGACCCAGTCAGTTACCGTAAATTCAAAAATACTAAGATCTATGGGAAATATACACCAACTTCTTTCCTTGATGTATTGAATCTCATGGAAAAATATCCTGATTTCTATCTGATGACAGACTCAAAAAGCACAGAGCCTGCAGATGCAAAAAAGGAATTTAATGTTCTTGTACAGACAGCTAAAAAAGTCGGTAAAGAAGACCTCTTAGACCGTGTGATCGTTCAGGTCTACAATCAGAGAATGTACTGGGCTGTAAAAAGCGTGCATCCATTCAAGCATTTTGTATACACCACTTACAAACAGCCCGATGCAGCATTTTATAAAGTCGTAAAGTTCTGTAAACAAAATGGTATTGAAGCGATCACTTCTCCTAAGAATGATATCAATGATTATCGTATGGAACTGCTTGCAAAACAAGGAATTTATTCATATACACATTCCGTGAATAATGCTTATTTTGCGAAAGAGTTTATGAAACTTGGGGTTTATGGAGTATATTCTGATTTTCTTAGCCCAGCACAGGTGAATAATAGTTATATTAGGGCGAATTGTCCGAAGTTTGCTTCACGGTATGTGAAGACGATATTGCCGGGGATCAATCAGTAAATCCTGTAGGTAGTGTTGGTCCTGTATGAGTCAGAAAGAAGATAAGAAGAACTATTTCTAAGAAA
>UMDY01048354.1_pt1 | contig 10593 bp, 5 predicted proteins | sample 1964591 | NCBI WGS metagenome assembly UMDY01 (sample SAMEA4836004, study PRJEB28245) | human gut metagenome | biome: gut microbiome; material: fecal sample | place: Denmark | collected 2008
TTTGCATGTGATTTTGATATTATGAATAAAAAACAGAAATAGATATGGACCCTAAAGAAAAAAAAGTGAAGGAAGAAGAACTCAACGTTGAGGAAACTCTGAATAACGCGGAAGAACAACCGCAGGACGAACAAGCGGAAAATCCCACTCCGATGACTCACGAGGAGGAATTGGAAAAGGAACTGGAGACGGCTCAGGAGACCATTGAGGAGCAGAAGGATAAATATTTGCGTCTCTCCGCCGAGTTCGACAATTACCGGAAACGCACTATGAAGGAGAAAGCGGAACTGATCCTGAACGGTGGCGAAAAGAGCCTTAGCAGTATTCTTCCGGTGGTGGATGATTTCGAACGTGCCATCAAAACGATGGAAACGGCTACGGATGTCCAAGCTGTGAAAGAAGGTGTCGAACTGATTTATAATAAATTCATGGCTACCCTGGCACAAAACGGTGTGAAGGTGATCGAAACGAAAGACCAACCGCTGAATACTGATTACCACGAGGCTATCGCCGTAATTCCCGCACCGTCGGAAGCACAGAAAGGTAAAATCCTGGATTGCGTACAGACGGGATATACATTGAACGATAAAGTACTCCGTCACGCCAAAGTGGTAGTTGGAGAATAAGAAGAACTTGAATCAATAAAAGCATGGCAGAGAAAAGAGACTATTATGAAGTACTGGAGGTAACGAAGACAGCCACAGTAGAAGAAATTAAAAAAGCCTACCGCAAGAAAGCGATTCAATATCACCCCGACAAGAATCCGGGTGACAAGGAGGCAGAAGAAAAGTTCAAGGACGCGGCCGAGGCGTATGATGTATTAAGTAACCCGGATAAGCGCTCGCGTTACGACCAGTTCGGCCACGCAGGAGTGAGCGGTGCGGCAGGTAACGGTGGGCCGTTCGGCGGTTTCGGTGGCGAAGGTATGTCTATGGATGATATTTTCTCCATGTTCGGTGACATCTTCGGAGGTCGCGGAGGAGGATTCGGTGGTTTCAGCGGATTCGGCGGCGGAGGAGGTTCGCAGCAGCGACGGTATCGCGGAAGTGACCTGCGCGTAAAGGTGAAACTGACGTTGAAAGAAATCTCTACCGGAGTGGAGAAAAAGTTCAAGCTCAAGAAATATGTGCCGTGTGACCAGTGCCACGGTAGTGGTGCCGAAGGGGACGGCGGTTCGGAAACGTGTCCAACTTGTAAAGGTAGTGGTACGGTGATCCGTAACCAGCAGACTATTTTAGGGACGATGCAAACGCGTGCCACCTGCTCTACTTGTAACGGTGAGGGTAAAATCATCAAGAACAAGTGTAAGAAGTGTAGTGGCGATGGAATCGTTTACGGTGAGGAAGTAGTGACAGTGCAGATACCTGCCGGAGTGGCAGAAGGCATGCAACTTTCTATGAGTGGCAAAGGAAATGCCGGCAAGCATAACGGCGTGCCGGGAGATTTACTGATTCTCGTAGAAGAAGAACCGCATCCAGACTTGATTCGTGACGAGAATGATCTGATTTATAACTTGTTGTTGAGTTTTCCCACTGCCGCTTTGGGTGGGGCTGTGGAGATCCCGACCATCGACGGAAAGGTGAAGGTAAAGATTGACTCAGGTACTCAACCGGGAAAGGTACTTCGTCTACGCGGTAAAGGATTGCCGAACGTGAATGGATACGGAACAGGGGATTTGCTCGTGAATGTCAGTATCTATGTGCCAGAAGCTCTCAACAAGGAGGAAAAGAGTGCGCTTGAAAAAATGGAAGATTCGGATAATTTCAAGCCGAGTACGTCAGTGAAGGAAAAGATCTTCAAGAAGTTCAAAAGTTTCTTCGATTAAAACTTACATAAAAATTTCTTCCTATTAATAATTAAACGCTCCATGAATGCCTAGTGACACATGGAGCGTTTGTTATTTAAAACCCACTCAATACCCCGGATTCTGTACTAGCTTTGTATTCATCACCCGTATTTTCTCGGGAATAGGGAATACGGTAGTATAACCGGTTTCCTCGTTTGGTAATTGAGGACGGCTGTTGTATGCACGAGTAAACATTCCGAAGCGGATAAGGTCCTGACGCCTCCAACCCTCCCAAGCCAATTCAAGCTGGCGTTCGGAAAGTATATTCTCCAAAGTAGCGGGACGGCGAGCGGCCTTTACCCGGCTCCGGACTTGATTTAGCTCGACGTCTCCGTTTTCACCGTTGCGTACTTTAGCTTCGCTCTTCATCAGTAAAGCGTCCGCGTAGCGGAACAGGACAATGTCATTCTCCATTAATTTTCCGTCTTTTGTGGCGGTGGGGTCTACTTCATACTTTTTCATACGGGCACCTGCCGTTTGCTCATACGGGGTGTCGGTGATATCCAATGCTACTTCCCAAGGGAGATATACCAAAACAGTACCGTCGTCCAGCTTGATAATGTCTCCTTTCAAGTCATACATTTCTCCTGCAAAATAACAGATGTCGAAGCGAGGGTCTTGGGCAGCTGTCCCATAACCGAAAGTTTCGAGTGCTTCAATCGTTGCACTGGGACCATTCTCACCGCTTAGCCCGTAAGCTTTGGCATGGTTGTAATGACGGGAACGAAAAAGGTATTGCATCTGATTGGTATACAATGTTTTATTCATCGGGATCGTGAATATATTCTCTACGGACGGTTCATTGAAGATAGAGAAGTTAGTCTCGTATTCCGGTTCCAGTTTATAATTCATAACTTTCAGTTGGTCGCAGTAGTATATGACCGTCTCCCAGGCATTGAGTTCATTACCGTCTACCATGAACTTGATATTTTTTCCGTCGGGACGTTCGTTGTCCGTCCAGTCGTTATCGGTATAAACTTCGGCATTCAGTGCCAGTTTTGCCAACAAGAAAGTAACCACCGGACGAGTGATACGCCCATAATAAGGCCCGGTCTGATTGCTGTGTACCTCCGAAAGTAATGGAGCCACTTCCTGTAATTCCTTGAATATAAATTCGAATACTGTCTTCCGCTCGCTTTGAACGATGTCTTTCATCGCAGGAGAAGAAGACTGCACCAAAGGCACACGGCCAAACAAATCCAGCAGATAATAGTAGTACATCGCACGCATAGCACGCACTTCCGCTCGATAAGCCGGGAGTTCCGCATCAGAATGGGTTTCTGCGAATTTGTCGATTCGTTCGAGCGACTTATTACTAAGCATTACGACTTTATAAAGATACTCCCATGTAGCTTGAATGGCATCATTCTCAATACCCCAATCATGGAGAAATAATCCCTGCCAAAAGCCACCGTCGTACCAGTCGCCACCGCGCGTAGGGATAATAGCTTCATCAGTAGTGAAAGTATTGAGATCATAGACACCTCTGCCCGTTCCCTGCAATCCCTGGCTGTCGCTGTAACCGCCCACATAAGTATAGAGCGAGGCAACAGCATTGAGATAGACTTCCGAAATGGAATTATACACATCATCTTCGGGCAACTTATCTTTCGGATTTTCTTCCAGAAATTTATCGCAGGAAAACAAGAACGTACACGTAGCAAGCACCAAACTAATCTTTTTCAAATATTCTTTCATCTTCTCATCCTCCGTTAAAAGTTAATACTCAATCCCAATGTATAGGTACGTGCCAACGGGTAGTTACGTTTATCATCCACCCCCAAAGTAGAGTTTACCGTAGAACTGTTAATCATCGGTGATAGCCCTGAATAGCCGGAAATCGTCGCCAGGTTGTTGACCGTGAAGGCAAGACGCAAAGAACGGACGTACTTCTTGAGTTTCTGCACCTTCTCGATTGGTACATTCCAACCAAGCGTCACGTAGTCAAAGTTTACGTAATTGCCTTTTTCCAGCCAATAGTCAGTGGCAGTCTGGTCCTTAATGTTCTGCTTCGGCGCGGATTTCATCACATTGTAGTCAGGGAAGATATTCATGTTCATATACGTCAGTGATGTTCCGTTATAGATTTTATGGCCGAAAGCTCCGTTGATCTGCACCGAAAGATCGAAGTGTTTGTAACGGAAGCTGATGTTCGAACCCAGAATTGTTTTGGGCACGGCTTGCCCTGCCACATAGCGGTCTTCGCCGTCTTCAAGATTGACACCACCACCGTTCAAGTCCGCAATACCATAGGTGTATCCACCGTTCCCGTCGGACACCAGTCCGGTGCTATGAGGCAAATAAAAAACACCTAATGGTTGACCGACCATTTGATAGACGATGTGGTTGTAGCCACCGTGGAAGCCGGCTCCGTCGAGACTGGCAAGGCTCTTGTATTCAGGCGCGGAAATCATTTCGCCGTTGTACATTCCGCTTAATGAGAGAAGTTTGTTACGTTGGAAGGTGACATTGGCATTAATGTTCAATTCCATATCTTTTGTTTTCAGAGGAGTGATACCAATAGCTATTTCCGTACCCCAGTTACGCATGGAGCCGATATTAGCCAGTAAAGTGTTGTAAGTGAAAGGCGGTACACTCACATTATACAGATAAAGCATATCCGTTGTTCGAGAATTGTAGTAGTTAGCGGAAAGTAACAGACGGTTACCAAACAAAGCTACGTCAAAACCTGTATTGAAAGTGTGTTTCACTTCCCACTTCAAGTCGGGGTTCGTATTCCTCAAATCACCCAATGAGACAACGGCAGAGTTGCCTACCGGAACAACTCCGTTCGGCTTTACCAGATTCAGTGTAGTATACGAGTCAATTCCACTCTGGTTACCCGCCAGACCGTAACCGATACGAAATTTCAAATTATCAACCACTGGCAAACGTTTCATAAACTTTTCCTCACTGACTACCCATGCGGCAGATATGGAGGGAAAGAAGCCCCACTTATGATTTGCTCCAAACTTGGAGGAAGCGTCCGTACGGGCATTCAGCGTCAGGACATAACGATCGGCATACGTATAGTTGAAACGTCCCATAAAAGATGCGAGACGGGGTTGTTCGTAGTACGAATTTGTCCCCTCCCACAGACGGACTGCACCGGCTTGCAAATTGTTGTAGCCGAACTTATCCGTGCTGAAATTGCTGACTGTGGTATAATATCCCGTGTACGTTTCTTTCTGGAGTTCGGCTAATGCCAGGACGTCGAAGAAGTGCTTTTTCCAGCCTTTTTTATAAGTCAGCATCATATTTCCGAGGAGGGACTCCATTTTCTTTGTTCCTTTATAAGCCTGCCCGTTCGCCCAAACAGAGGTGGGGAGATATTGCGAATTTTCAACTATATTATAGGTATAGGCACCGAACAGTACCAATTTCAATTCTTTCATCAAATTGAAGGTGAAACGGGCGTGTGTACTGATATGCGAAGTAGCGTCGTCATCGTCCACCTGCATCCATGCCAACGGGTTTGTTATCTGACTGGCGGTAGTGATGCCGTCCCACGAGTTAGTACCGGGATCTTTATGGTTAGGATACGTCGGGTTAAAGGTTGCCGCCGAATAGAAGGTTTTCTGATAGTCAACCAGATTATGATTTTTCAGGATAGAACCGAACATCCCCAGTTCGCAGTCGAAGAAGCCATCGAACATCTTTTGGTTCATGTTCATATTGGAAGTGAAATTCTTCATATCTTCATTCAAAATCACCCCCTGACGATCCATAAAACCAAGTGATACACGGTAGCTCGACGTGCTGGAGCCTCCATAGAAAGCGACGTGATGATTCTGTTGCAGACCTGTCTGTTGTATTTCTTTCTGGAAGTTAGTATTATTACCTTTATCTAAAATAGAGATACCGCGTTCGGAAGCTACGCTACGGAACTCGTCTCCCGACAACATTTTAAGATTCTTGTAGACAGTAGAAATGCCGAAACTACCGTTGTAGGCTACCTGCGTCCTACCCTGCATTCCTTTTTTAGTGGTGACTTCAATCACACCGGAAGCACCACGTGAACCGTATTGTGCCGTTTCGGAAGCATCTTTCAGAATCGTGAAACTTTCGATATCTGTGGGGTAAATGGAAGTCAGCATACTAAGGTCGCCAAACACTCCATCGACAATAATCAGAGGATCGTTACCACTAGTCAGTGAAGTGGTTCCACGCAGGCGCACTGCATCCAGAGCTGCGGGTCCATTCGTACCCCGTTGAATAGTCAAACCCGGTACCCTACCCCGAATCGCTTCCAAAGGATTGGTTACCTGGTCTTTGTTCATTTGTTTCTCCGTAATTTTCTCCACAGAACCGGAGAGGGTTTTCAGACTTCCGGTAGCATAGCCTACCGTTATCAAGGAATCCAAGTCCAGAGGAATGACAGGAATCTTCTGTGCAAATGTATTTCCGCACAAAACTACCAGAAGAAAGCTAAGAAAAGTTAGTTTACCGTGTTGTCGTATCATAACTATCAGTTTTTAAGGTAATAATACAAATATAACAAAAAAAGAAGGAATCTGGTTGAGTAGATTCCTTCTTTTATTGATATTAATAGCCGCAATATGACTCTTTTTTCGAGTTTTACCGAGGGATTTGCTTACTTCACTATGATTTCATCAGTAAATATCCAGCCACCCAGTTCTTTGCCGGCACGCGCCTGATAACGTACATAGCGTCCCTTGACGGTTCCTTCCCACGAAACATCGGAAAACTTGATTGCTTCTTCCTTGTTAACAACAAAGTCCTGATGCTTCAGTTCCGTAAAATTGACTCCGTCATCGGAAACTGAAATAACCACAGACGCAGGCAAGAATACTTCAGCTCCCACTACCTGCATGAAAGCTGCTGTGACTGAATGAATAGTGGTCTCGTTTTCCATATCAACGGTTACATCGAGGCGGTTCTTCGAGATAAATCCCTGCCATGCACCGTCACCGTAAGTCCAGTCGCCACGGATACCGTCGGTCAAAGTCACATCACCTTGTGCTGCATAAGAGGAGTTGTAAGGAGCGTTATAGATCACTTTCTTTCCCAATGCCAGATGCGTAAGGGGTTGTAAAGATTCCGGCCGACTTCCGATCTCACTCTTCAAATCGAAAGTGTGATAGCCTTTCGCCTGCAAATCCGTTACCGCTTTCAGGGCACGTGCATGGAAGTCCGGCCATGACTTACGTTCCGGAGCCGACCAGGCAACTTCCGCCAATGCCAGCGTACGTGGATATAGCATATATTCCACGTGTTCGGGAGTCGGGACATATTCAGTAAAGAGATTAACTTGCGCACCATACACAAGTTTCGCTTGTTCCGCCGACAATGAAGTAGAAACCGGATTGTAAGAATAGACTTTTTTCAATGGCAAGTATCCACCAATCGCTTCCGGCTGAGAGTACGGAGCATCCTGATAACTATCCAGATAACAGTAGCCACCCGGCGTCATGATAGCCCGGTGTCCGGAAGTTACAGCTGTAATACCGCCTTCTTCTCCCCGCCATGACATTACAGTCGCGTTAGGAGCCAGTCCTCCTTTCAATATCTCGTCCCAGCCGAGCAGACGTCGACCATGATCGTTCAGGAACTTCTCAATACGATGAATCAGATAACTTTGCAGTTCGTCCACGTGAGAGAGATGTTCGTCTTTCATTCTCTTTTGGCATTTCGGGCAAGTTTTCCACGCTGCCATACCGGCTTCGTCACCTCCTATGTGAATGTATTCGGAAGGGAAAAGCGCCATGACCTCGGTCAGCACATTCTCCAAAAAGGTGAACGTTTCTTCGTTTCCGATACAGAAGTCCGCGTTCTTGTAAGGCTCACCCGCGCAAGAGAGTTGCGGATAAGCTGCCAGCACTTCTTCCGAGTGGGCAGGCATTTCAATCTCCGGAATAATCGTGATGAAATGCTGACGAGCATATTCTACGATTTCGCGAATATCATCCTGTGTATAGTAACCTCCGGAAGCTCCAGGCTCGTCGAAACGGAGGTACTTACGTCCGCCGTTCCACCACGTCTTCCAATTGGCGTCAGTACGCCAGGCTGCAAATTCTGTAAGCAAAGGATATTTCTTGATTTCAATTCGCCAGCCTGCCGCATCTGTAAGGTGCAGATGCAGGCGGTTGATCTTATAGAATGCCAATGCGTCTATCTGTTTCTTCACAAATTCTTTAGAAAAGAAATGACGGGATACATCCAGCATTAAGCCGCGATAAGCGAAACGAGGACTATCCTGCACTTCAACAGAAGCAATGGAATAGCCTGTTCCCGAAGGCTGAGATAATTGCAACAGTGTCTGGATTCCGTAGAACAATCCCGCTCCCGATGTTGCACGGATAAGGATTCGTTCCGGAGTGACGGACAGGGTATAACTTTCGGGAGAAGGCAACTGTTCGCTCTTTTCGGTTATCAACAGAGAAAGTACGTTCTGCGTATCTTTTTTCTTTCCTTTCTTTAGATGAACCGGTAATGCTTGCAGATAGCTTTCCAGAAGTCGAGCTTCTCCACCTTGAATGTTTGTATAAAGTTTTGTTTTCTCTGAGAGTAAAAAAGAGCCCGTACCCTGCTCTATTTTCAGAGGGACAGGGATTACGGACTGTGCATGAAGAGGATGTGCCGCAAAGCACATCCCCAATACCCATAAGAAAAGACAAACTTTAGTGCATCTATTTCTTATATTCATTAATCTACTGTGATTTCATCTACAAACAAGAAAGCAGGATTTCCTTTGCCTCCATGCCATTCCGGTATTTTACTTTCAGACAAGGCAACCACCTTTACATACTGAGTTTTCACCGGAGTGAATGACAATTTATGTTCGTAGATACCATTCTTATCACTTTGTTCCATAGCAGGGTATTCTTCGGAAGCTACTTTGGTAAAGTTCTTACCGTCGTCTGATACTTCTACGGAAAATCCTCTTGCATCAAACACCCAGTCTCCCTTCTCTACGCAAGTAGAAATAGCAACGCTCGAAATCTCGGTAGGTTGCTGAAGGTCGATAGTCATATCCATATCGTTTTTATAGAATGCAATCCAACGACCGGTCTTATAGTTGCCATTTCCTTTCAGTCCGTCTACTAGTGTAGATTCACCTTTAAACATATATTGTTTGTTGACCGGTTGATTAGCTACAATCGGCTTCATGCTGGACTTACTGAAATTGATCTTCTCTGAAATCACACGACTGTTTCCGGTAGGACGAACAGCGATAGCGGAGAAGTCTGCATTTTCCTTGATTTTCAGGACACCTTCATAAAGCGGAGAAGCGGCAGTAGGTTCCGTACCGTCCAATGTATAGTGGATAGGGGCATTGTCAATGGTAGACAACGTGATGTCCAGTGTACCGTCTGCCGGGTTCGGCGTATATTCGGCTGTTACGTTAAACACATGTTTTGCATAATTGTATCCTTCTGCATCATACCACTTAATCAGTTGCGGCAAACGAGACAGGAAGTCTTCATAGTTCTTCTTGTCGGGAGTAGACCACTGGATTTCACACAATGCAGCCCAACGAGGCAATACCATATATTGCGCATGAGAGAAAGTAGGAATATATTCAGTCCAGAGATTAGCTTGCACACCCTTAATATATTTTTGTTCTTCCGGAGTAAGGGAAGTCGGCATCGGTTCGTAACTATATACTCTTTCAAGCGGCAGATAACCACCAATTCCGAGAGGTTCGTTTTCCGTATCTTTCGTCTGATAATAGTCGAAATACAAATAGGTATTCGGTGTCATAATCACATCGTGTTTCTGTTTGGCAGCTTCGATACCACCTCTTTCTCCACGCCATGACATAACGGTTGCATTAGGAGCCAGTCCGCCTTCGAGAATTTCATCCCAACCAATAATCTGACGTCCGTGGTCGTTCAGGAATTTCTCAATGTGATTGATTACGAAACTCTGCAAACGTTCTTCCTTACTATGTTTATCATCCGATTTTAACCCCAATGCCTTGATACGTGCCTGACATTTCGGGCATTTCTCCCAGCGTACTTTCGGGCATTCGTCACCACCCACATGGATATATTCTGACGGGAAGATCTCAATCAATTCAGCATATACGTCTTCGAGGAATTTCAATACCTGATCGTTTCCGGCACAAAGCACATCTTCAGATACACCCCATTGTCTCCAAACTTCATACGGACCGCCAGTACAACCTAATTCGGGATAAGCGGCAAGAGCAGCCTGCATATGTCCCGGAAGGTCAATCTCGGGGATAACCGTGATATAACGTTCGGCAGCATACGCTACTATTTCCTTAGCCTCTTCCTGCGTATAGAAACCACCATAAGGTTTGCCGTCATATTCACCGGAGTTACGTCCGATAACTGTTTCCGTTCTCTTAGAACCTATTTCCGTCAGTTTCGGGTATTTCTTGATTTCCAGACGCCAACCTTGGTCTTCAGTAATATGCCAATGGAAACGATTCATATTATGCAAAGCCATCATATCAATATAAGTCTTCACTTCATCTACAGTAAAGAAATGACGACTCGTATCAAAATGTGCGCCACGATAAGCGAAACGGGGAGCATCCTTTATCTCTACTGCAGGCAAAGCAATCTCCGCACCTATTGCGACAGGCAATGACTTACGCAATGATTGAATTCCGTAAAATACTCCAGCCTCTGTAGGAGCAGTGATTGTAATTCCGTCACCGGTAACTTTCAATTGGTAAGATTCCGGATTTTCGGATTCTGTCCCAAGTGCCAATACAATTGCATTCTCTCCTTCTGTTCCGGCTTCGATAACAA
>UMDY01027487.1_pt1 | contig 10248 bp, 9 predicted proteins | sample 1964591 | NCBI WGS metagenome assembly UMDY01 (sample SAMEA4836004, study PRJEB28245) | human gut metagenome | biome: gut microbiome; material: fecal sample | place: Denmark | collected 2008
TTTTTCAATTTTATTTTTCTCTTTTTTATTGCTGGTAATCAATAGGTTATATGTAAAGTTGTGGCAGAATCATAACTTTCCATAACACCTGTCCTAATATTGGATAATTTATTGTAACTTATTAGTCCTCAGCTATTTCATACATTCGTGCCGTGATTCTGGTGCGATGTGCACAATCGTACCATACCGTATAACCAGGCTGAAGGTCTGAGTGTGCATCAGGGCAATCGGCCATAATTGTTTTAAGTATGGCTAAAGAAACGAATGTAGAGAAGCTATGCGACCGGGAATTGCTTGAAAAGATTCTCAGCATAGTGGAGAGACAAGAGAAACTGCCGCCTCCAGTTCATGAAGGCGGACACCGTCTATATGACAACAAGTCTTTGATGGAGAAATTGAACATCAAAGAAAAGTATCTGAAAAAGTTGCGAGACAACGGCTATCTCGGCTACTCGCGTGAAGGTGATAAATACTGGTACACGCAGGAAGACGTAGACCGCTTTCTGCGTCGTTTCCATTATGAAGCTTTCGCTATTGGCGATGAACTTCCCAAACAGGAAGGAGGTGGCTATGTTTGACACCATTCATTTGACCAACATGCTTCGTTCGGAAGTGGAAGGTATTCCGGAAACAGGTCTTCCGTTGGATGCCTTCCCGGACAAGATACAGGAGATTATCCTCAATCTTGCCAGATACGAAAATTTCAATGTGGAATATACTGCGTCTATTGTTCTTTCTGCTGTTGCTACTGCAATAGGCAACTCTTGTCATATCCGTATAAAGGGCGAGTGGAAAACTAGCCCATCCCTTTATATGATGCTGGTCGGACGTCCCGGGCTCGGAAAGACTCCTCCCCTCGGTTTTATCTATAAGCCGATTAATGAGTGTGATGACCGGCTGCATGAGAAATATAACGAGGAATATGATGAATATGAAAGAGCCATGTCAGCAGGCAAGCACGGAAGTGATGGGGAAGAACAACTGCTCAAGAAACCGAATTTTGTAACGACGGTCATTTATGATTCCACCCCGGAGGCGATGATGAATATTCATCAGCATAATCAGCGTGGGATAACATTGGTAGTCGATGAGATCCTAGCTTTGTTCAATTCCGTCAAAAGGTACAACAGCAAGAACAACCTCATTGAAGATCTGCTGACAGCTTATAGCGGACAGCCGTTAAAGATTATCCGCAAATCAGAATCACGTCCTGTTCTAATCAAGAATCCATGTATAAATGTCATCGGTTCAGTACAGACAAATATGCTGCAGGAAGTCTTCCGTGCAGAGTTCCTTGCCAACGGATTGCTTGACCGTTTTCTGTTTGTCTATCCCAAAAACAGGAAGATATCCGTATGGAGACGGGAAGAACGGAATACAGCCCGTCCTGACATCATGAATCAATGGAGGACAATAATCAACAGAATCCTAAGCATCCCCTGTATCCTTGATGATAAGGGTACAACGGTCAATCCCCGTATCATTACAATGTCTGACGATGCGGAAGAATATTTTTATGAATGGTACAATGGAATTATAGATGCTGTAAATGCCATTGAGGATGATGCGGATGTTGAAAGCCGGAAGATGAAACTCAACGGCCATGTAGCACGTCTTGCCCTGTTGTTTCAGGTAATGAAATGGGCTACTGATAGTGGAGATATGCAATATATTGAGCGGGATTCCGTAGAATCAGCAATCCGTATGATTGATTATTATGAGGAAACATACAGGAGGATTCAGGAAACCATTGTCATAAACAGTATCGGCGAAACGAAAGAAGCCTGGCTTTCCCTGTTGGAAGATCGGTTCACTTCCGGTGATGCTGTTATTGCCGGCAGAAAAGTTGATATGTCCCGACGTACCGTCTATTATGCGCTTGACCAATTATGCCGGCTTAAGCACCCTCTTATAGAAAAGCTTCAGCATGGAGTCTATCGTAAACTTATGACAGAAAATACTGATGCACCTTGCACTATTGCACTTTCATCTTGTCAAGATACCGTGCAATCTTCTCAAAGTGCAAAAGTGCAGAGTGCAACCACACTAAAATCAGAGGACCATGAGTGAATACAGATTCCATTTGCAGAAATACCGCCCTGGAAGCAAGACTACTTGTCCGAGCTGTGGTAAAAGCCGGTGTTTTGTCAGGTATATTGATGAACAAGGCAGCATTAGCTTTCCCGGTAATGTCGGCAAGTGTGATCATGAAAACAGTTGCGGCTACCACTATACACCTAAGGAATACTTTAAGGATAATCCTGATGTGTTGGAAATGGATGAGGGAAGCGGCAAGTCACTTCTTTCTGTCCCTTATAAGACGGCAGATAAAACTCTGTCTTGTATTGTTCCTTCGCATATTCCTTCATCTTATGTGTTAAGGAGTCTGTCACATTATTCAATCAACCCCTTATATCAGTATTTCTGTCATGTATTTGGTGAAAATGAGGCAAGCAGATTGTTTGAAATGTATCGCATAGGGACATCTTCAAAATGGGGAGGCGCAACGGTTTTCTGGCAGACAGATATAAATGGACAGGTAAGAACCGGCAAGGTAATGTGCTATAATGCCGAGACAGGCCATCGGGTTAAAGAGCCTCAGGCTTTTGTCAGCTGGGCACATTCCGAGTTGAAGTTGCAGGATTTCCATTTGAAGCAATGTCTGTTTGGAGAACATCTTCTGAAAAATTCATCGTCTCCGGTAATGCTGGTGGAAAGTGAAAAGACCGCTGTTGTAATGAGCCATTTTATCCCCGATTATATATGGCTGGCAACAGGTGGAAAGAACGGTTGTTTCAATAGTGAAGCTATGCAGATTCTCAAAGGCAGGGAGGTTACTCTCATCCCTGATTTAGGAGCAACCGAACAATGGAAAGAAAAGTCTGCTTTGTTGTCAGGAATATGCAAACGGGTTGTTGTGTCCAATGTTTTGGAATGTACATCCGATGAAGAGCAACGCAGCCAAGGATTGGACATTGCAGACTTCTTTCTGTATTCACCATCAAAGAGGCAGATACTCCACCAGATGATACAACGTAATCCAGCATTGCAGTTGCTCATTGATGAACTGGATCTGGAACTTATTGAATAGTAAAGGAACTTGTTCCGAGGATTTATAGAAAGTCCTTAACACAATAAGGACTTTTTGCCTGGCGGCAATAAAATCCGGTCATTGTCCCGCAGAGCGGACTGGCACAAGAGCAAGCTCAAATATTAATCATTTATCAAAAGAATACCCTATATGAACACAGATATTAAACAGGCCATGCATGTTGAAGCCGGGAAGTCATTCGGCACATCAGAGGCAAATGAAAACGAAAGGCATTGGAATGACGACAAGATTGACAGAAAAAATCAGGATCCGACCAATCACTATGACAAGACCCGAATGAAACTGAATTTCGAGATTGGGCCCGATGGGAAAGTTCATCCGTTAGGCTATCAAGAGAAATCGCTTGAAGTACGTTTGCAGGAACGGTTGACTGAACTGGGCTGGAAACCCTTCAAGCCGGACAGCAAAATTCAACCGAACTGTTGTGCGAAATTTATCTTCGGAGGCAATCATGACCGTACACTTGAAATGGCATTTGGAACCCAAACCGTAAATCTGGATAAGGGTGCAGACAACAGCCATCTCCAGCGATGTCCGGAAATCGAACAATGGGCAAAAGATGTCTATGACTGGTGCGCCAAACGGTACGGACAGGAAAACATCATCGGCTTCCAGGTTCATCTTGATGAGAGCAGTCCGCATATCCATGCCTTGATCGTTCCTGTCGGACAACGAGCCAAAAGCGGACGCGAATGCGTCATGTGGTCGGCTAAGTTTGGCAAGAGCCGTTATGAGTATGGCCATATTCTTCGGGAAATGCACACCTCACTATATGAAGAGGTAGGGAGCAAGTACGGGTTGGAACGTGGTGACAGTATCGAAGGTCGGAACGTTAGCCATCTTAGTAAACGCGATTATATCCGAAAACTGTCCAAAGATGCGAAACAAGCAGAGAAAGCAGTCAAGGGACTGCAGACAATGATACGAAAACTTGAACGGGAAATGCTTGCCGACAGGAATCGGCTTAAAGAAATAGATGAAGCACTCGCATCCGGCAAGATAACTCTTGACAGGTATGAAGAGCAGAAGGCGGACATACAGAAACTCATTACCGAGTATCAGGAAAAACTTGAAGACAAATCCAATAAACTCCATGCAAAGGAACATGAATTGGAACAATTGACAAAGGATGCGGCGAAAGCCCGTTCTGTTATACAGCCATTTCGTAACCACAAGGTTGATTTCACGCCACCGCAAATTACAGAGAAAGTACCATTGTTCGGTACAGACAAATGGATTGAACGACAGAATAGACTTATAGCCAAGCAGTTCACCGAGATTGTCCGCAAGGTAGAATCTCTATACAGAAATGATGCAGCCCGGCAGGTCGAAGCCACCCAACGCAATGTGCTGGCGGACTACGGGGAACTGTACCAGTTACGAAAGGAGGTCAAAACGCTTATTGAGAACAATGATGGCTTGAAATCAACATTGGAAACAATGCTTGACCAACTTGCTAACCCTTCTCTCCGCTCAAAGATATTCGCCATTGCCGATGCTCTTGCCGGAGGAACACCTGCTGCAATTTCTTCCGGTGGCGGAGGTGGCGGCAATTCCGACTCCGACCTTCGCTGGGACGGCCGCAGGCCGGATGAGGAGGAAGAAGCGTATCGGAAGAGGTGTTTAAAAACAGCTATAATAGTAGTAATGAGAAGTAGTAAATCACGTGGACGAAATAGATAAGACAGTACTAATGATCTCGTATGGCATTTCATAAACTGATATTTATATCAGTATGTTTTGATGATTATCTTTTTATGTTTAACTTTGTGCTGTTAATCATGTAATATGAAGCAATATGGCAAAAATAGAATGCTCAAACCGATTGCGTGTAATTTTAGCTGAAAAAGAAATAACCAATCGTTGGCTGGCAGAGCAGATGGGGGTTACAGATATGACTGTCTCACGATGGAAGACCAATAAGGTGCAGCCATCTATGGCTCAGTTTGTCGAAATCGCCCAACTGCTCAAAGTGGATATTAAAGACCTCATTGAGGCTGACTTTAATTATGATATAGAATAATGAAGAAGAAATACACATTTATAGATTTGTTTGCTGGATGTGGCGGTTTGAGTCTTGGTCTTGAACAAGCTGGTTTTGAGGTTGTATTCATGAATGAGATAGTTGAGACCTTCGCATCTACCTATTTGGCTAATCATAACCTTAAAGAAGGACAGTATTTTATTGGAGATATCAATGAATTGAATAAATGCTTAGATAAATATAGCGACATTCTCAAAAACCCGGTTAAACCTATTACATTGGTCTGTGGAGGGCCTCCTTGTCAAGGTTTTTCGATGGCTAATAGGCAGAGGATTATTGATGATCCCAGAAATCAACTTTATAAGGCTTATTTACAATTTCTTTCTGAGGTTAGGCCGCAATTCTTCATAATGGAGAATGTAAAAGGAATGGCTAATAAGTTTGATGAAATAATTACCAATTTCAAAGAGTATTTAGGCGAAGAGTATATATATGATTACCGATTACTGAAGGTTCAAGATTTTGGTATTCCTCAAAATAGAGAACGTTTTATAATGATCGGAAATAGAATGGGGATTGATCCGAATGAGATATTCACAGAAATCGAACGGCATAAAAGGCCTCCATTTGTATTAAAAGATGCATTATATGGATTGCCGCATCTGGAAGCCAGAAAAGAAAAAAACAAAGGCGAATACGAATCGTTGGAATGTGGATTTACAGAACGTGATTTTTCATATCCCGATACTGATTTTTATCATTTTATTAATGGTGACAAGGTTATCACTAAGTTATATAACCATAAAAATAGGTATAATAATTTGCGAGATATAGAGATTTTCAGAAGATTGCCTCAAGGAGCAAATTCCTTACATGAATCCATACAAGATATAATGCCATACAAAAGGCGTAATAATATCTTTAAGGATAAGTATTTTAAACTTGATGAAAATCAGATATGCAAAACTATCACTTCTCATATGAAGTATGATTGCAACATGTACATTCATCCATGGGAAGCGCGTGGATTATCACCGAGGGAGGCTGCCCGCATACAGACTTTTCCTGATGATTTTGTATTAAAGGGTCCTCAGAATTCCTGGTACGCCCAAGTTGGCAACGCAGTTCCTGTGAAATTTGCAGAAGTAATCGGAAAGAGTATAATGAAATTTCTATGAGACATTTAGAACTATTTGCAGGTATAGGTGGCTTTAGGAGAGCAATGGATATTCTTACGAATGATCATATCATGGAGTTTCATTGTATCGGGTATTCAGAGATTGACTCTAAAGCAGAGGCAACTTATCGCTCTAATTATGCCATAGGAAAGGATGAGATTGTGATGGGTGATATTGTCGCTTTTACAAACGACAAAAAGAATATCAAATCTCTTCCTAAATTTGATTTATTGACAGGAGGATTCCCTTGTCAAACATTCAGCATGATGGGGAATCAAACTGGATTTGAAGAGGATCGCGGGCAGATGTTTTTCCGTATAATGGATATACTGGCAATCAAGAGACCTAAGTATGTCCTATTAGAGAATGTCAAAAATCTTTGTAACCATGATAAAGGAAGAACATTTTCACGAATAAAGAATGAATTGGAGTCAATCGGTTATCGCGTGTATGCAGATGTTTTTAATACAGTTGATTTTCATTTACCACAAACACGAAATAGGGTTTTGATATTTGCTACAAAAGTAAAAGTACCCAAAAGTTTTCAATTCTCTGCTAAGCTAATTGCGGAAGTGTTTGATAAGAAATATAAAGAGGCAGGGCTTGTTCATTATGAAACAATTAATGATGTGTTAATGCAGGAAGTTGAATCCAAATATTTTCTATCAGAACGCATAAAGCCTACACTTCTAGCCGATGGGTCTTCAAATTTTAAGTCAAGGTCAGATATAAACAAGAAGATAGCCCGTCCGTTAACCGCTACAATGCATAAGATGCACCGTGCGTGTCAAGATAATTATTACAGCCAAGATTTCATAGAATCTCATGGTAAAATAAATCCAGTTGACACTATGACAAAGGAAGAGTTAGCCAAACTACCAATTCGTAAGCTAACACCTGAAGAGGCTTTTATGTTGCAAGGCTTTCCTGCAGAATTTGCTATAAAGGCCAGAGCGAATGGAGTATCAGATGGCGCCCTTTATAAACAAGCAGGAAATGCCGTAAGTGTCAATACGATATATGCAGTATTGTATTATCTTATTATGAATAAAATAATTAAATAATAGAAGAAATGGAAGAAATAACTAAACACATAAATGATACTAATGCCAGTTATCGTCATGTGGGAGCCGGTGATGCCAAGAATACAGACCTGTTCTTAGACAATGATCATTTCGATATGTTTCGGGATTGCGGGGATCAAGTGACTGTAAGATTTGACAAGACAAACCTTACGCAAGCGATTCTGTTCATTGCATCTATTCTACCAAGGAAATTTGACCAATCAAGCAATCACTATGTTGTAAGTTATTCTAATGAATTTGTAATTGATCAGCTAGCGATACTTGATGCTTTGTTCAAAGAAGATGGCGTTGCTGTAAATACAATTACCCAAATTTGGAATGCCAGAAAAGATGTTCCGAAGAAAAATGGTGAGATAGACAATCGTTTTTATTTTAATAACTTACTTAAGGATATCGAATTTAAGGATCATAACGGTAATATTCAAACGACAAAGTTTACTATAAGAAATTATTTAGCAGGAGGTTTCTCAAATCTAAACATTAAGAAAGCCTTAGATGGGATATTTGATATAAGAATTAATAATGTAACAGAACCATATGATGATGGAAAAGAAGATGGATTAGAGGATATTGCCTTATCTTCATCAGAGTCTTATGACGAGTTTAGTCGCCAGATAATTTATTATGGTGCTCCCGGAACCGGAAAATCCCACAGCGTTAAATGCGAAATTAAGGCGTGGGAGGAGAAGGGGCGAGTTGTAAGAACCACTTTTCACCCCGACAGTGATTACTCCACTTTTGTCGGGGCATACAAGCCTACAACGGAAAGCGTGCAAAGGTATGACATCTACAACAAGCCTATGACAAAAGACGGACAGCCTGTGATGGAGCAGATTATCACTTACGAATTTGTGGCACAGGCTTTCCTGCAAGCCTACATAGATGCGTGGAAAAATAGAGAAGAACCGGAGTTCTTGATAATCGAAGAAATTAACCGAGGTAACTGTGCGCAAATTTTCGGTGATTTGTTCCAATTGTTAGATAGAGGTGACGATGGCTATTCAGAATATTCTGTTCGTGCGGATAAAGATTTGCAAAAACACCTTACCAACGCTTTTGCTGATGTGGTATTGGATGACTATCCGAAGGTGAAATCTGGTGAGGTTTTGATTTTGCCAAAGAATCTGTACCTCCGAGCAACGATGAACACCTCGGACCAATCTTTGTTCCCTATTGACAGTGCATTCAAACGCCGTTGGGACTGGAAATATGTGCCGATTGCCAAGGGAAATGACAATGGCGTAGAGTTGGATTGGGTGATAGCGATTGACAGCGAAAAATACGATTGGTGGGCATTTATTGAGACCGTCAATAAGCATATCTTTGGCACAACTAATTCAGAGGACAAGCAACTTGGATTTTTCTTTTGCAAGGCAAAGGGTAATATAATCGATGCTGAAACTTTCGTAGGCAAGGTCATATTTTATCTATGGAACGATGTCTTCAAGGACTATGGATTTGATGACCCTATTTTTGTAGACAAGGAGGATGTAATGAATCCAAAGCTTTCCTTTGATAAGTTCTATCTGCCAAATGGGGAGGTAAATAAGGATAAGATAAAAATATTCCTTACAAATCTTGAGTTAGAACCTGCAGATAAAAGTATCAACCTCATAGATTCGAAAATAGAAATAAAAGTAAATGGTAATATTGCAAAATATATAAATGCCATACCATATATGGCTATTGACGAATATGTCCGTTTGAATCCGCACAAGACAGCAGAAGAAGTGGCCAATGTATGGAGCCCGTTCAAAAAATGTTCAATGAGATCATGGATTGTTTGCAATAAACAAGAGCATGATGAAATGGATCCAAAATATGCGAATTATTCTTATGAAATAAAGTGTGCTGATGGACAATCTTTGTGGGTAAATAAAGACGGTTGGATGCATCATACTAAGAATCCGAGCCTTCGTGATACTATTTCTGAGTTCATAGAAGCTGTAAATAGTGCAAACTTAGGAATAACCATTACAGAAACAGCTATTTAGTTATGCGCATCCTCATTGAAGAATACCAATACGAAGTAGCTGCCATAAAGGATGTACTTCATGGCATTGATCCCTTGACTAACATTGAGGGAAAAGTGTCGATACACTATGTGGGTTATTACTACAATAGCCTATTGAGAGACTGCGTATTTATTCTTCCTAAAGTATTGTTACATGGTGGCGAGAGTCCTAGCGATGGCCCTGAATTGGTATTTGGAAAATATAAGCCTGAAGATATTGCGAATCTTGGCGAAAATAATCCTCTTTCACAACAAGAGCGGGATTTCATCTACAAGTTTGCAGTATGGATTTATCGAGCGATTGTGGTTTATAAGAATGATAAACAAAATGATAGTTCTATTATTTATCATGCCAAAATAGCTCAGGTTGACAAAGGACAGCGCAGACTAAGCAATACCTATCTTGATATACTGCTGTCATTGATACAGTTCAATCGGGAAAATCAGAACTTTTTCTTCTTCATATTAAAAAACCTCCATTCTGGTTTCAATAAAATCAATTGGACTCGCACCATAAGTACGACAACGGCAATAGTACAAAAGAATCGTCCAATATATTTGAATCCGGTAAACAAGAAAAGGAAAATAAATTTTGATGAAGAATTATTGGTTATCTTCTTCTCAATATTGAATTATATTGGAGATACTTACGGATTCTCCAAGGAGATAAATTGTCAGTTTGATCTTATCAAGGGAAAGCAGTTTGAAACCTATTTGAAAGGATATGGCAAAACCAGACTTCTTCAAATCAAATACAAGTATTTCTCAGATAAAGCTCTGGAGTTGTGGCGACTTTGTTTTGCATTCTTTGATGAGTCGCGGCAGGTATTTATCAATACAGGTGGGTTCTATCAATTCCATTTTTTATTTCTTGC
>UMDY01061471.1_pt1 | contig 10111 bp, 9 predicted proteins | sample 1964591 | NCBI WGS metagenome assembly UMDY01 (sample SAMEA4836004, study PRJEB28245) | human gut metagenome | biome: gut microbiome; material: fecal sample | place: Denmark | collected 2008
CCTTCTTAACAGCAGAGTACAAGATCCTGGTTATTTTTGTAGCCGTACTTTTTGTACTGATCGGAATCGGAGTTGGAAGCTGGGTAACAGCAATCTGCTTCGTAGTAGGTGCTCTGTTTTCAACAATCGCAGGATACTGCGGTATGACCGTTGCAACAAAGGCTAATGTAAGAACAGCAAATGCAGCAAAAGAGGGAGGAATGAACAAGGCTCTTTCCATTGCATTCTCCGGCGGTGCTGTTATGGGTATGTGTGTTGCAGGTCTTGGTGCATTGGGTGTCAGCGTTGTGTATATCATCACAAAGAACGTTGACGTACTTTCTGGATTCAGCCTTGGTGCTTCTTCCATCGCACTGTTTGCACGTGTTGGTGGTGGAATCTATACAAAGGCAGCTGACGTAGGAGCTGACCTTGTAGGTAAGGTTGAGGCTGGAATCCCGGAGGATGACCCTCGTAACCCGGCTGTTATCGCGGATAACGTAGGTGATAACGTAGGTGATGTTGCCGGTATGGGTGCAGACCTTTTTGAGTCCTATGTAGGATCTCTGGTATCTGCCCTTACACTTGGTGCGGTAGCCGGAGCAGTTTCCGGTGTTCTCTATCCGCTGGCTATTGCAGGCTGTGGACTGATCGCATCCATCATTGCAACATTCTTTGTAAAAGGTGATGATAATTCCAATCCGCAGAAAGCCCTCACAAGAGGAAGCTATGTATCTGCTGCACTTGTTATCATCGTTTCCCTGATCCTCAGCCAGACACTCTTCGGAGGAATGCAGGCAGCCATCGCTGTTATCGCAGGTCTTGTTGTTGGTGTTATCATCGGAAACATTACTGAGTACTACACATCTGCAGATTACAAACCGGTTCAGGGAATCGGCGAGCAGTCTGAGACTGGTGCAGCTACAACTATCATCAGCGGTATCGCTGTTGGTATGAAATCCACAGCATTCCCGATCCTTCTGATCTGTGTTGGTATCTTTGTTGCATACGGAGTAAACGGATTATACGGAATCGCTCTTGCAGCTGTTGGTATGCTTTCTACAACAGGAATCACAGTTGCCGTTGACGCATATGGCCCGATCGCTGACAATGCCGGTGGTATTGCAGAGATGTCCGGACTTGACGAGTCTGTTCGTGAGATCACAGATAAGCTTGACTCTGTAGGTAACACAACAGCAGCTATGGGTAAAGGTTTCGCAATCGGTTCCGCAGCTCTTACAGCACTTGCACTGTTCGTATCTTACGCAAATGCAGTAGGCATGGATGCAATCAATATCCTTGCTCCTCGTGTTACAATCGGTATCTTCATCGGTGGTATGCTTACATTCCTCTTCTCAGCTTTCACTATGGAATCTGTTTCCAAGGCTGCTTACAAGATGATCGAGGAAGTAAGACGTCAGTTCCGTGAGAAACCAGGTATCATGAAAGGTACCGAGAAACCGGATTACAAATCATGCGTTGCGATCTCCACAACAGCAGCTCTTCACGAGATGATGCTTCCTGGAATCATGGCGGTCGTTGTTCCGGTTATCGTAGGTGTTGTTCTTGGTGTTGAGGCTCTTGGTGGACTTCTTTCCGGTGCTCTTGTAACAGGTGTACTGATGGCAATCTTCATGTCCAACGCAGGTGGTGCATGGGATAATGCTAAGAAATACATCGAGACAGGACATCATGGCGGAAAAGGCAGCGAGGCGCACAAAGCAGCCGTTGTCGGCGATACAGTCGGCGACCCGTTCAAAGATACATCAGGTCCGTCCATCAACATCCTGATCAAACTTATGACCATCGTGTCACTGGTATTTGCTCCTCTGTTCTTATCCATCGGAGGACTTCTGTAATCATTATTTCAGAAAAACAGTAAACCCATATTATATAAAAAAGCTCTTTGCAGAGAAATCTGTAAGGAGCTTTTTGTGCGACAAGCGGCTGATCTGTACGGATAGGTCGTTGAATCCTGGATTAAGGCTCATGCTTCTTTTTCCGGATTTTCGGTCCGTTCTGCCTGTTCGATCAGTGTCTGGTTTACATCATCTTCATAGGTACGCATCTGTACCTGCATGGGTGTGGGATCATCGCTCAGTTTCAGATGTCCGAAATGATTAAAAAAGAGCAGTACACCAAGGCCGATCCCGACAGAGTAGGAGAGCTCCAGAATGGTAAAACCGTCGGAGCTTTTTCCCATGACAAGGGTGTAAAACTGGTCAAAAAGGCTCCCAAGATCCACGTCATTGTTAAAAGTCATAATAGAAAAAGCGGCGCCGAAAAAGGAAACCAGGCATACAAAAAAGATTTTTACATACCGGAAAAGCTTTCCTGTGGCGGAACTGATGCGGTAGGTGATGATGAAATCCGTTTCTCCCATGGGAGAAATATCAATAGATGGTTCCAGCTTCTGGATCTTTTTCAGAAGATCTGACACAGACATGACATAGCGTCCGGGCTTTGTCTCGTCCAGAACCATTACCGGCATGACCCGGAGACGGTTGAGGATCTTTGGATCACTCATGGAAAGGGCGGCAATGTCCTGGAGGTATACATGGGGATTGGTAACTTCGATATTCTGATCCAGCTGAAGATAAAGAGTATCGCTCATGAGAAAAAACTCCTTTCTCGAAACCTTACTTTTTCATTTTCGGCCGGAAGAAAAAACTGGCCAGATAAGAGAAGATCAGGGCAGAGGAAACTCCGGCCGCACAGGCAGTAAAGCCTCCTGTGAAAAGTCCCAGGATACCGTCTTCTTCAATGGCTTTTTTCATTCCTTCCCACAACACATGGCCGAAACCGATCAGGGGAACGGAAGCTCCGGCACCTGCAAAATCCACCAGCGGCTTGTAGATACCAACGGCACTTAATACGGCACCGCTGCACACCAGAAGTACCATCACGCGGCCAGGCATCAGCTTTGTTTTGTCCAGAAGGATCTGGATCAGGGCGCAGATGAGACCGCCGAACCAGAATGCGTTGAAATAATCCATACTTACACCTCCATATGCTCAATGACAACTCCGTGGGCGATACCTGGAATACTGTCACCTTCGTTGAAACTTACCTTGGAAAGAAGGGCGCCTGTGGGCACAAAAAGAATCCGCTTCCATTCCCCGGATACAACTTTTGGAAGGATATAGGAGGCAAGGACTACGGCAGAACAGCCACAGCCGCTTCCTCCTGCGTGAGTATCCTGAGATGGATTGTCATAGATCAGGATTCCGCAGTCTTTATGAATGGGTGAGAGCTGGATGTTCTGTTCGGACAGAAGATCCAGAAGGATTTTCTGTCCGATGATTCCCAGATCTCCGGTAAAAACAGCATCATAATCCGAAGGCTTCCGCCCGAAATCTGAAAAGTTCCGGGCAATGGTGTCGCAGGCAGCAGGAGCCATGCAGCCGCCCATGTTCATGGAATCTTTGAGTCCGTAATCCATGACCCGGCCGGCAGTAAGTCCCGTGATGGCAGCGCAGCCGTTACCGGAGCGCAGAGGAGATTTTTCCCCTGGAGGGGACGTATTCAGGATGCACGCACCGCTTCCTGTCACCGTCCAGGTGGCAGAAAAGGGCCGCTGATTACCGTATCCCAGAGGAAAACGAAATTCTTTTTCCGCACTTGCAAAATGGCTGGAGGTGGCACATAAGACCCGGGTGCCGAAACCGGCGGTGAGAGCAAGGCAGCCGAGAGACAAGGACTCCCCCATGGTGGAGCAGGCGCCGTAAAGTCCGTAGAAAGGAATTCCAAGCCCGGCGGAACCAAAGCAGGTAGCTGCAGTCTGGGCAAGAAGATCTCCGGCAAACATCAGGTGGATATCTTCGAAGTCCAGTCCGGCTTTGTTCATGGCCAGAGTGGCAGTTTCTTTCTGCAGGGTACTTTCCGCAGATTCCCAGGTGCCGCAGCCAAACATGGGATCTTTACAGATCAGGTCAAAAAAATCTCCAAGAGGACCATCAGCTTCTTTCTGGCTGACAATAGATGCGGCGCTTTCGATATAAAGAGGCTGTGAAAAGGAAATGCTGGCTGCGCCAAGATGAAGATTTCTACTCATGATATCACCTCCAGGATTTTCAGAATGTAATAGATCACACCGAGAGCCCAGGCACTTAAGATACCGTATAGAATCACAGGTCCTGCAATGGTAAAGATCTTGCATCCAATGCCGAAGACCTGTCCTTCTGCACGGAACTCAATGGCGGATGCTGCTACCGAATTGGCAAAACCGGTAATGGGAACAAGGCTCCCGGCACCACCGAATTTGCCGATCTTCGGGTAGATCCCAAACCCTGTGAGAATGACGCTTAAAAGGATGAGAAGTACAGAACACCAGGTTCTGGCGTCGGAAGTGTCCGCACCGAGAGCCAGGGCTGTGTTGATAATGACCTGGCCAAGAAGACAGATCAGTCCGCCCGTGAGAAATGCTTTTGCCATATTCAGAGGAAGACTGTGGGTTGGGGTAAGCTGTTTGACATACTGTTCGTATTTTTTTTCGTCAATATTACGCATATGAAAAATCCTTTCGTAAGATGATGGAGGGCTGTAAAGTTTACATCCAGCCCATGGCATAATAAAAAAGAGAGCCAAAAGTTTTTCCGGCAGCAATGGATATGATCACAAGAGAAAGTCCCTGGGTGAGTTTCAGGCGTCTGGCGAAAACGGGAAAGACTTTTGCAATTTCTGCCAGTGCCAGGATCCAGCCACCCAGGAAAATTCCGAAGAATACTCCGCAGACAGCCAGGAAAAAAGGTCCCAGTGGGATCCTGACCGGAAAGAGGGTAACGATGGTTCCGGCAACGGTTCCCAGAAGTGACATATCTTCATATAAAAAAATGTGATTGGCTGTGTGGGTGATGCCTGCATAACGGGGAACAATGGAAAGTCCGATCAGCAGTCCGGAAACTCCTCCGGCTACGATGATACCGGCACAGAAACCGGTGAAGCACAAAAGCACCTGTTGAAACATGGACGGAACCTCCTTTGTGTATTTCTATGGAAGTAGTATGAGTGAATATAAAATTTTTATGCGAAAATCTTAAAAAACAAGAATATCTGTACATTTTCTGACTTAGATAGTATAATAAAAAAGGCTATAGACAGCGGCGTACAGGCGCTGTCTTTCTTAACCGGAAGAAAAAACAGTGTCAGGAGGACGGATATGCAGGATGCTTTTTCACGAATGGAATTGCTCGTTGGAAATACAGGTGTAAAAAAACTCAGCATGGCGAAGATTGCAGTATTCGGCCTTGGCGGAGCCGGAGCGCAGGCAGCAGAGGCACTCGCACGCTGCGGTGTGGGAAGTCTGACACTGATCGACCATGAAAAGATCACACTGCCCAATATCGGAAGTCAGGTTCTGGCACTTCATTCCACTTTGGGAATGAGCAAGGTAGAAGCAGCCAAGAAGAGAATCCGTGATATTGACGAGAATATTCTGGTGCATACTTACGAAACCTTTTATAATGAGGAGACTGCGGGAATGTTTGACTTATGTTCTTTTGATTACATCGTGGATGCACTGGGTACAATATCATCCAAGCTGCTCCTGATCAGAAGAGCAGCGGAAGCACATGTACCTTTGATATCATGTATGGATATAGGCAATAAACTGGATCCATCCAGACTGGAAATTGCAGATATAGGCAGAACTACCGTATGTCCGGTAACTAAAATGATAAAAACAGAACTGCGTAAGAGAGGAATACGGAAGCTTAAGGTACTGTATTCCAGAGAACGTCCCACAAGAGAGAAACTTTTCCGGAGAAGCAGAACCGTGGTGAAGAAATCTGTGGAGGGAAATATTTCTTTTGTGATGGGAACTGCGGGATATCTGCTTGCCGGAGAAGTTGTAAGGGATATACTGGCGGCAGGAAGTGGTTTACGCAGCTGACAATAAGAATAGATAGAAATAAAACAGAAAGACTGAGGAACAGAAACAGTGAATTCAGAGATCAGAAAAATGTTTTGCGATCTTCTTGGAGAGGATCGTGTTTTTACAGAAGAAGCAATGAGCCAGCATACGACTTTTAAGATCGGAGGTCCGGCTGATTATTTTCTGATGCCGGATAAAGGCGAAGATGTGGGCCGTGTTATAAAAATCTGTAAAGAGAAAGAGATTCCGTATTTTATCCTTGGAAATGGAAGCAATCTTCTTGTAGGAGACGGTGGGTATCGTGGAGCTGTGATCCAGATCTACAGAAATATGTCGTCGGTTACAGTTGAGGGAAATGAGATCACGGCACAGGCAGGTGCATTGCTTTCGGCTGTGGCAGCTGCCGCCAAAAATGCTTCACTTACAGGCTTCGAGTTTGCGGGAGGGATTCCGGGAACGATAGGCGGCGCGGTTGTGATGAATGCAGGGGCTTATGGTGGTGAAATGAAAGATGTTCTTACAGAGGTAACTGTCATGAATGCCGAGGGTGATATTTTTACACTTCCCACAGAAGAACTTGAATTGGGATATCGGACCAGTATCATCAAAACAGCAGGCTATATTGTTCTGGAAGCAAAGATCCGTCTGAAAGAGGGAGATCCGGAAGTGATCCGGGAGACCATGAAGGATCTGACTATCCGTCGTACTACCAAACAGCCGCTGGAGTATCCAAGTGCAGGAAGTACCTTTAAGAGACCGGAAGGATATTTTGCAGGCAAGCTGATCATGGACAGCGGCCTTGCGGGATATCAGGTAGGTGGTGCCCAGGTTTCCGAAAAACATTGTGGTTTTGTGATCAATGCAGGTGGCGCCACTGCGAGAGATGTCCGTACACTGATGGATAATGTGAGGGACATTGTATATAAGAAATATGGAGTTACCCTGGAACCGGAAGTGAAGTTCCTGGGTGAGTTTTAACGCAGAAAGAAAAGCAGATGACTGCTGTATGAATAACGGAAGAAGAAATGGAAAGGAAGAGAGATTATGCGTTTTGTGATCGTTACAGGAGTTTCAGGAGCGGGAAAAACCGCCGCACTTAAGATGCTGGAGGATATGAATTATTTCTGCGTGGATAATCTTCCGATTCAGCTTCTGGAGAAATTCGCTTCCCTTCTTCCGGAAATGCAGAGTGAGAACGTAAGGAATGTTGCGCTTGGAATCGATGCCAGGAGCGGGAGTGCTCTTGATGAACTGGAAGTGGTGCTGGACCGCATGAAAAAGACAGGATACGATTATGAGATCCTGTTCATGGATGCGGAAGACTCTGTTCTTGTGAAGAGATATAAAGAATCCAGAAGAAGTCACCCGCTTGCTAGGACAGGAAGAGTGGATGAGGGAATCCGCCTGGAACGTGAAAAAACAAAATTTCTCCGGAAGCGTGCAGATTATATTATTGATACCAGCCACCTTCTTACCAGAGAGCTGCGTCAGGAGATAGAGAAGATTTTTGTGGATGACAGAGAATTCAGCAATATCATGATCTCTGTTCTTTCCTTCGGATTTAAGTATGGAATCCCGGCAGATGCAGATCTCGTGTTTGATGTGCGTTTCCTTCCTAATCCTTATTATGTGGATGAACTGCGCCCGCTCACAGGTCTGGATGATGCAGTATTTGATTATGTAATGGCCAGTGATACAGCGAAGGAATTCGCAGATAAGCTGGAGGATATGATACGCTTTCTCATTCCTAATTATATTAAGGAAGGAAAAACAAGCCTTGTGATCGGAATCGGATGTACCGGTGGTAAACATCGGTCTGTGACGATTGCCAGGGAACTTTTTTCCAGGCTGTCCAAGTCCGGCGATTATGGCATTCGTCTGGAACACAGGGATGCAGAGAAGGACAGACTTCTGAAAAAATAGTGTTACAGTAAAGAATACTGTGCGGAAACAGTAAAAGAGGGTTCGGGATGTCGTTTTCAGGAAAAGTCAAAGAAGAACTTGCGGGGCAGTTCAGTCCGGCAAGGCACTGTCAGGTGGCAGAAATGGCGGCACTGCTCTGCGGCTGTGGCCATGTGGAAAAAATGTCAGATGGAAACATAAAGCTGTGGATTCAGACAGAAAATGAAGCAGTTGCAAGAAAAAGCTTTACATTATTAAGAAAAACATTTAATATAGAGACAGCGATTGTTATTCGGGAGGGGTCCCATCTGAAACGTGGTAAGGTATATCTTGTAGAGGTTGCAGACCCACAGAGAGCGGAGGAGATTCTGCAGGGAACGAAACTTTCCGTGAATAACAAAACCGGGTTACTTGAAATGGATAATTCGCTTGTGGTTCAGATGAATTGCTGCAAGCGCGCATTTATTCGCGGCACTTTCTTGTCGTCGGGTTCGATCAGTGATCCTGAGAAAGGCTATCACTTTGAGATCGTATGTCCTGATCGCGGAAAAGCAGAACAATTACAGGGGATTATCCGCAGTTTTCACGTAGAAGCTAAAATTGTGGTGCGCAAGAAATCATATGTGGTCTATGTGAAGGAGGGCGCGCAGATCGTTGACATGCTGGCAGTCATGGAAGCGAACGTAGCACTTATGGATCTGGAGAATATCCGGATACTTAAGGAAATGCGTAACACGGTAAACCGCAAGGTGAACTGTGAAGCTGCGAATATCAATAAAACGGTAAATGCGGCAGTGAGACAGGTGGAAGATATACAGCTGATCAGCAGGACCGTCGGTTTTGAAAGTCTGACCGACGCTCTGGCACAGGTGGCCAGGCTGAGGCTTAAATATCCAGATGCCACGCTGAAAGAATTAGGTATGATGTTGAATCCGCAGGTGGGCAAATCAGGTGTGAATCACCGGCTTCGCAAGCTGAGTGAGATCGCAGATGAGCTGCGGGAGAACAAGGAGGAGCTATTATGATTAAAAAACCAATCACTATCAACTTATCCACTGGACTGGAGGCGAGACCAGTAGCACAGCTTGTTCAGGTAGCAAGCCAGTTTAACAGTGAAATTTATGTTGAGATTGGCAAAAAAAGAGTCAATGCAAAGAGCATCATGGGAATGATGACACTGGGGCTTGACGCTGGAGAAGAAATCACATTGTCTGCCAACGGTGATGATGAGAATGCGGCGATGGAGAGCATTGAACAGTATTTAAGCAACCAGTAATTAATTTAGACAGAGCAGTCCGTGATAATCATTGCGGACGTGGAATATAAAGGGATACAGACGGAAAGGAAGACCGATTCCCGCTGTATCCCTTTCCGCTTCAATTCGCCTACTAATATGAAAGAGGAAGATTACCTATGTCAAAAGTATTGAAATTTATTGTACATCTTGTTGTAATATGTACTTTGGTCTGCGTACTGGGACTTGTTCTTCCACCGTTTTTCGGGGTGAGAACAGTGATCGTGGATAAAGCTGATGAGGCAACGAACCTTCCTGTTGGTTCTGTTACATATGCAATTCCGGAGAAAAGTTCTGCGATCAGTGTAGGTACACCAATTCTTGTACAGAAAGATTCCAAGACATATAAATATACCATTACGGATCTTGATGCTTCCAAGGGAACCGGAACCGTTACGGATCAGTCTGTTTCCGGAGGTAAGACGCTTACAATTAAAGTTGGAGATTATGTTCCGAAAGTAGTGATCACGATCGGATATGTAGGATATCTGCTGGTTGCTACAGAGAGTATAGAAGGCCTGATCATTCTCGGACTTGTTGTACTGTTCCTGATCATTCTTTATGTGATCGCAGAACTCTGGAAAAAAGAGCCGGATGACATACAGGATGATATGGAAGATCCGGAACCAGGATATGTGAAATCAAAAAAAGAACTGAAACGAGAAGAGAAAGCACGTGCCAGAAGAATGAGGGAAGAAGAAAAAGAAATCCTTCAGGAAGAAAAGGCGCGCAAACGCAAAGGCAAAAAAGCTGAAAAGCGAAAAGTACGTACCGGCGGTTTTGTGGACGAAATCGATGAAGATGATATTACAGAACATTCATCTGGAAAAAAAGCTTCTGCCATGCAGCAGACAGCACAGACGGCAGCCAGTGAAGCACATGAAGAACTGAAAAAAGAAATTGCGGCAGCAACTTCTGAAGAGGCAGATATGGCTCCTGAGTTTGAACGGACCCAGAGAAGACCGGCAGAACGAAAAACAGCCCGTCCGCAGCCAAGAAGAACGGAAGAACCTGAGAGAGTGGAAGAAGAGCAGGTTACAATCGGAAGCCTTGCGATGCCATCT
>UMDY01050378.1_pt1 | contig 10099 bp, 10 predicted proteins | sample 1964591 | NCBI WGS metagenome assembly UMDY01 (sample SAMEA4836004, study PRJEB28245) | human gut metagenome | biome: gut microbiome; material: fecal sample | place: Denmark | collected 2008
ATCTTTGCCAACTTCATGTGAAAAAAGAGCACTCATGCGAGTGCTCTTTTTTTGCGCGATGCGTGAATAAAAATCGGGAAAATCGTTGCAATTCAGGAAGATTGTGTTAAGATAAAATAGAAATAACAGGGATTATATAAGAGGATTGCCGCAGCCGGAGAGACGGAGCGCTGCGGGATAAAAACGGGAGAAACGGAAGAAAACGCTTGTGTGGCACGTAGAGACCGACTATTTTGCACTGGCGATTTTCCTCATCATGTTCATCAAGGAGAGCCCGGAGCGCGCCCGCAAGCGGGACCGGCAGGGGAATGCCTTCTTCATTGTGCTGCTGCTCAGCATCGTCAATGTGATCATTGATATCGTTTCCTCGCTTGCGATGAATCAGAGCACCGAGTGGTGGATGTATGAGTATGCGATGACGCTCTATGTGGCCAGTATGCCGCTGCTGGCGGCGGTGTGGGTGTGCTACGAGTATGTGCTCATCCACCGCGCCGCGCCGCAGCGCGTGATCCTGCGCGGCATCGTGGCGATCACGCTGCCCTATATCATCTATGCGCTCCTTGCCGTCACCAATCCGCATACGGAGTGGTTTTTCCACCTGACGAGCGATATGCAGTATTCGCGCGGCGCGCTCTTCATGCCCATCGGCGTGGGTTTTATCATGTTTTACTCTGCCGTGGGTCTTTTGCAGGCGTTCTTCCACTGGAAGAAGATCACTCCGCGCTCGAACGCGGTGCTGCTCATCCTCTTTTTGCCACCACAGCCGCGTTCATCTGGATCCAGCTTGCCAACCCCGGCTGGCTCGTCATCAACGCGAGCTATGCGCGCGTGTATGTCTGGTGTGATTTCACGGTCGAGGAGCAGCGCCGCAGCGAGCTCTACGGCGAGATCGACCGCAAGAACGCAGAGCTCAAGGTCATTGCGGAAAAGGCGGAATCCGCTGCGCAGGCAAAATCGGAGTTCCTCTCGCGGATGTCGCACGATATCCGCAGGCCGATGAACGCCATCATCGGCCTGACGCGCCTTGCCGAGGAAGAGGAGGACGCGAAGAAGGTGCATTCCTACCTTCACAGCATCGAAACGTCCAGCAATTTCCTGCTCGGCCTCATCAACGATATCCTCGATATGTCGAAGATCGAAAACGGCGAACTGACGCTCAAGGAGGACGTGTACCACGTCGAGGAGTTCGTCGAGGGCATCAACACCATCATCCGCCCGCTGATGGAGGAAAAGAGCATCGATTTTACGATGACCATTCATACCGAGACGCCCTGCATCCGCACCGACCGCCTGCGCTTCAACCAGATATCCTTCAACCTGTTGTCAAACGCCGCGAAATTCACGCCAGAGGGCGGCAGCATCGCGGTGGAGAGCGCACGATCGAGGCGGGCATGAACTACCACCTCTCCAATCCCATCGAAGCGGAGCTCCTGCATAAGGTGCTCGCACAGCATATCCACGTTTCTTAGGAGGCCTTACACAAGCACGTACCATGCACAAAACGATCAATATGTTCCGCAGTTATCTGCTGCGCTTTTTCTTCCGCCTGAGCGTGATGTTCGTCACGATCTCGGGCTACTTCAAAAACCGCGCCGCGCTGGACTTTACCGCGCGCCATGCGTTCTTCTCGCCGGTCAATATCCTCTGGGTGATCTTGGCGGCATCGTTCGCCTTGCAGCTCTCGCCGCGCTCGCGCGTGTCGAGAGGCTGTCTCAAGCAGTTCCCCGGCACGTTCGATCGCGTGGAGACCGTGGTCGACGACTTCTTCCTGCGCACGAAGCTCAAAAAGCTCGATCTCGGCGCCACGCGCGTGGCGGTCATCTGGGCCATCCCGAATCTCATCTTCGCGGCGCTTTACTACAAGGGTATCTTCGGCGTGCCGGAGATGCTGCTGCTCACGGTGCTCTACTATCTCTGCGATGTGATCTGCATCGTGTTCTATTGCCCGTTCCAGAAGCTCTTTATGAAAAATAAATGCTGCGTGACCTGCCGCATCTTTGCCTGGGGCACGATCATGACGGTCACGCCGCTCATCTTTGTGCCGAGCGTTTATTCCTGGAGCCTTGTTGCGCTGGCTCTGGTGTGCACCGCCGCGTGGGAGGTCACGTATCACCGCCACCCCGAGCGCTTCTGCGAGGAGACGAACGCGTTTTTGACCTGTGCCGCCTGCACGGACCATCTGTGCGTCGTCAAGCGCGCGCTGGAGCAGAGCCCGAACAGGACCGCGGCAAAGTGAGCAAAAAACGAAAAGCACCGCCATTGGCGGTGCTTCCTGCTTTCGGGAAAATATTCTGAATGCAGCGATCGATCCGAAATTTGATGGAGATGATGAAATGATAAGGCGATATACCGAGCGCGATATCGGCGCAGTGATGCAAATATGGTTGGATACGAATATTCAGGCACATTATTTCATATCGCCTGATTACTGGCGCACCAACTGCGGCATGGTGAGAGGAATGCTCCCTCATGCAGAAATATATGTGCATGAAGATGACAGCACAAAGCAGATCAACGGCTTCATTGGCTTGAACGATAATTACATCGAAGGTATTTTTGTGAAAGAAGCAGACCAATCAAAGGGGATCGGAAAACAGCTGTTGGATCATGTGAAGAGAGTCAAGCCGACATTAAGTTTGTGCGTTTACCAGAAAAATAAGAAAGCGATTCGATTTTACCTGAGAGAGAAATTCAGCATTCGATCTGAAAACGTAGACGACGAGACAAGGGAAAAAGAATTCGTAATGGGATGGGACCGGTAAGTCCCGATTTGTAAGCCCGCGGGCCAAAAAGGAAGAGACGACCAACGGCTGTCTCTTCCTTTTTTTATATCAGAACACGATAAATGCCGCCTCCCGGCGGCCGCGCCGAGTGGTGGGTCACAAGTGTTTTGCCGAGGCGCGGGGCAAATTCATTTCGCCGAGCATTTCAAATCACCCTCGGGTTGAGCCGCCTGCGGCGGCAAAACCGGTCACCGCGCCAAGTGGCGCGAAACAAGTGTTTTCGCTGCGCGAAAACCTTGGCACAGGGGCAATTTATTTGTCCCTGTGCTGTGAAATGTCCTGCGGATACCAAAAAGAAGAGCACTGCAAAGCAGTGCTCTTCTTTTTGGTGGAGCATAACACCCAGTATCCGAACTCGTGAGAGTAGCGGTATTATTGCCCGAAAGATTGAATGTTAGCACAATCCGCTTTCCACCATCTTCATCGTCATACAACCAATGTATCAATCACGCGCCGTTGGTAATCCTCATCATCAACATTCCCGCTCTTGAACAAAGTAAGCCTATACCTAATGCGGTTCTCATTCAAGAGCGGTTTTTTCATTTCCTCACGAGCGATACGCCCCTCAATATCAGACTTCTCCTGTTCCATTTCGTCAAGGCGGTCTTTGGTAGCAGAAGTAATGATACCTTGCTCTATTGCAGAGACAAGGTTCTTTTTTTTCTGAACATCTTTCAGTTCAGCGTTGAGGCCGTCCAAGTATGTGGTATCTGCCGATTCTTTTTCGATGATTTCCATAGCCCGTTTTGCGATAAGGGCGATATTCTCATCAGTCAACACATTCCGAACTGTGTAGCGGACTACCAGTTTCTCTATCCAGCCTTTTCGCTCGGATTTCTTTTCGCAAGCGTGTTCCCGCTTGGCTTTTGTGCATTTGTAGTAATAATGTTTTCGATGTGCCGCTCTCACCGACCATCGGAGACCCGCAGTGTCCGCAGAGCAGCTTGGTAGTCAGCAGATAGTTTTCGTGGGCTTTCGCTTTTGCCCGTGCTTTCCCATTGTGTTTGAGCACAGCAAGTACTATTCTTTTGTCGCTTCGGATTTGAAGCGCCGCAAGTATTCTTGGTATTCTTCTTTTCCCTTATTCGATGACAGGCTTATGACCACAAGAAGAGTCAGGCCAACTCCCAAGGAAACCCACAGTGGAGCTATGCCAAACGGACTCCCTGCAAAATGCCATATTGCGGCTATAACCCCCCCAGCAACGATAGACCAGAAGGCTGCATCGTTCGTTACCTTATCCCAGTGAAGCGATATGACCAGAACAATTCCTGATATTGCCCTTATTTGAAAAGATGCCAGCAGATCATTGAGGATCGATTTCATATTTGAGGCTATAAACACCGAAAGCACAGCTATGGCCACGACAGACGCCCTGAAGCATATCATCTGCTTTTTCTCGCTCGCCTTTGGCTTAATATTTAAATAAATATCGCGCACAACAGTAGTGGCCAGCATAAGCAGTATTGCGGGACCCGTAGAGAGAACCGCGCCGAGTATTGCAATGCTCGCGAGGCCGCCCCAGCCTGTCGACAAACGGTTTGCCATTTCGTACAGTATGCCTTTTCCGTTGCTTTCCGGCAGCAGAATACGCCCCGACAGCCCTATCGCGGCAGGCAGCAGAGCAAAAATCGTTACAAGCACAGCCACTACGATGATACCCTTGCGGGCCTCATGAAGGCTCCGGCAGCAGTAGCACGAATTTACCACCGTCATAGCAGAAATCATTGCAAAAGCCGCCCCAATCACCTGTGCAATAACGGTCGGCACATCTGGATACATAAGGTTGAAGTGGGTGTCGAGCAGTTGTTGGTATATATTCTCAACGCCGCCCGCATCCCTGACGCTGGCCCAGGCTATTACGCTGAGGAACACCACTATCACCGCCATATGAAGTACATTTGCCCCCGCAACGGACTTTATGCCGTTTAAGGATATGACTGCAAAAAGCACGGCACATCCAATGAGTATGGTAATATCATTTATATCCGCCACGGAACGTATTATCGGCCCCACTATCGACACGACCGCAACAGACTGCATCGAGTATATCACTAGGAATGCTAGCAGGACGACCATAGTAACAGCCCAGCGCACTTTGTTGTTAAAACGCATTTCAAAGGCCTCCGCAACGGACATAGCGCCTTTTCGACCCGCTTCATAAAAGAACCGTGAAGCGAAAACAACAAATACCATACAGCCTATTGCTTGACCCCAGTTGCCCCATACTGCATTTATACCATGCGTAAAAGCCTCGCTGGCATTGCCGACAGTACCGGCGCCTGCTATCAGTTCACCGAAGAGCAGCGGGATAAGCGTACAGGCAGACATACCGTTCTTCGCCACGAAAGTATTCCTTGTGCTGCTCTGCCTATTTTTATTTGTCAGGCTTATTATGCAGGTCAGCCCCAAATATACTGCGACCATTATGAAAGCCGTCATTCTTTTTCCTCCGAATCTTCCCTTCTTCCGGTATACCTGTCAGCCATCCTTTTTGCTGCGGCAAAACAAATCGCCGATAAAGCACCTATCACAATACACATTCCCCAGCCCAGCTTATATGATCCTGTCCTGTCAAAAACCGCCGCCAGCAATAATCCCCCAAGCAACATTCCGAGCTGCATCGGGCTTTGTGTTAGGCCGCGCATTATATTGAAGTTCTTTGTGCCAAATGTTGCGCTTATAAGAAGCGGGGCAGATACCGTGCCGACCCCGTTGCCTATGCCGTACAGTATAGCCATAAGGTACATTATCTGCATACTGCGGCCAAGCATCAGGCACAGAAAGCCTCCGACCATTAGGCCAAACGCCGCCATAGCGCCTTTTATGGTGCCGAACCTGTCGTTTATCCACCCTAATATGAGCTTACCGAATATGCCGACAAAGGAGTACATGGATACGATCAGCGCGGCTGCCTGCGGTCCATACGAATCAGATATGCAGGGGCTGATCTGCCTGAGCGGTGCAGAGCAGATTATACCAAGCAAGAGCATTCCGAGCATATGTACATAGAAGAAACAATGCGTTTTCGCTTCTCCAAGGCTGATATTTGGAACGTCATCATCTCTATTTGTCTTATTGTTCAGCTTGTTTTCGTTTCCGTAAGGGCTAAGCCCTTTATCCTTCGGCCTTGTTCTTATCAACAGCAAAGCAATAGGCGCTGCGACCGCAAGAACCAGCAATCCTATCATTCGGTAGGAAGTACGCCACCCATAACTGGTTATCATCGTCGTTATAAGCGGGCTCAAAAAAGTCCCACCGATGCCGATACCTCCTAAAGCAATACTCATTGCCAGACCTCGGCTTCTATTGAACCATGCAGTTATGAACATCGATACCGGCATGAAAGCACAACCAGAATAAGATACACCTACCAGCACAGAAGACGCATAGAACTGCCAGACGCTGTTTGCCAATGAATAAGACATATACGACAATGCGAAGCATATAAGGGATCCAGAAAATATCCAACGCATATTGTACTTAGAATATACCTTCCCCCATATCGGAGAAAGTAGTAATCCGCACATGGCGACTAAAGTGCTGGTTACCGTAAAAGCACTGCGCGAAATTTCAAATTCTTCCGTAACTGCCGGTAGGTAAAGGCTTGCGCAAGCGTTTACAAGCGGTGCTGTAAAAGCCATCACCACAAAGCAGGCACAGCAGATTACCCATCCGTAGTGAACTTTTGCCAATTTCATTATGCGACCTCTATCCTTGTGTACAGACGATTTTCATCCTTGCCTTAATTGTTTTTAAGATATTCGAAAGCACACTGAGCATGTATGGCGGCTCCGTATGGCAATGCATCCTCATTGAATACGATTTTAGGATTGTGTGCCGGATAGGTAGGGCCGTCTCCATCCGGTTTGCAGCCGATGCTGAAAAACACACTTGGGACCAGTTCAGTTATGCGCGCATAATCATCCGAGGCACTAGACGGCGGATATGGAATGTATTTTATATCCAAGTCTTCGCAATAACGCATCATTTCGTCAAGCAGCTCAGGATTCGTATACATTGCAGGAACATCGGACAGTACTTCGTATTCGGTTTTTGCGCCGAAAGCCAGCGCTGTATAATCAACGATTTCATGGACTCGTTTTCTGAGCTTTTCACGAAGCTCGGGATCAAACATTCGCATGGTTCCCTGCATGACCACTTCCTCAGGGATAATATTTGCCGCATTACCTCCGGCAAACTGCCCAAATGTCAGAGTCACGGTTTTATCGGCAGGAGCTTCACGGGCAATCAATTCCTGCAGCGCAAGATAGGTATGAGCGGCAACATTGATGGGATCTATGCCGGTATGCGGCCACGCACCGTGGCATCCTTTGCCTTTTACGGTAAGCTTCATCCCGTCACAGGAAGCGCAGGTATAGCCATGACATACGGCAACCGTACCCACGGGATTACGGGCGTTCATATGCATATCCACAGCTATATCTACCTCCGGGTCGTGCAAAACCCCGGCGTCTATCATCGCCCTTGAACCTATAAACACCTCTTCACCCGGCTGAAACATGAGCTTTACGGTTCCGCAAAGCTCATCCTCGCAGCTCTTGAGAATTTTCGCCGCTTCAAGGAGCATGGTCGTATGGAGGTCGTGCCCGCAACAATGACCGTACCCGTTATCTGCGGAAAAAGGCAGCCCGCTGTTTTCTTTTATTGGCAGAGCGTCCATATCAGTGCGGAGCATGACCGTTTTCCCAGGCTTTTTCCCTCCAATTATGCCAACAATACCGCATTTGCATATTTCCTTGTTCGGTATGCCGTACTCAGTAAGCTTTTCCGATACAAATTTCGCCGTAATCGGAAGATCATCCCCTATTTCGGGGTTGCGATGGAGGAACCTTCTGTTCCCTATCATTTCTTCTTTGTCATCAATCGCCTGCTTTAAAAACCGGTTCATTTGCCTACCTCCTTTTTCAGACCAATGGATACAGCGCTCACGCTGCCGCATGATTTGCATTTCAATTCTATCATATAACCAATAAAAAAAGTGTTACATAGGCTACACAACACTTTTTGCGATTTTGGTATTATTTTGAAAAATCACCATTCGCCCATGTTGACATCGCCATTACAATGTTCCATTATCCTTTCCACGTCCAGTATTTTTATTCGCTTTCTCCGTATATCTATGGCCTCTTCTTTTTTTAGCTGTTGGAGCACCTTATTCGCGTTTACTCTGTTGAGTCCGGTGAGCATGGCGATATCCTGCTGCGATATTTTCACGCATTCAACAGGATGCGTATGTTTTATATGTCGGTTTGCGATATGAAAATACAGCAGCTGGCATACTCGAACCATGCCGTCATCGTACATCTGTGAAAGCATTTGGGCAGCAAGGGAATGCTGAAGGCAGACGGCAACATCCAGCATTTTTTCCATGAGCGGGTAATTGCGGCCTGCAAGCTCCTCAAGCTCGCTGCGGGTCAGCAATATTGCCTCCACATCGGTATACGCCTCCATAAGAAGATTTTCCTCCCATTTAGGCATACCATGCGGGGAAAACTGCGGAAGTAAACATCCGCTGCCTGCAACATACAATGCTTTCTCGTTCCCATCGCTATGCAGCACCACAGCACGCACAAGCCCGCTCCGCACATAGTAGAATTTGTCTGCGGGCTCATTGAACTGTTTAATAGGCGAATGCTTTTCCAGCGTGACTCTTTTCCCAGTCTTAAATATCAAGCCTTCAAAATCGAAGAAATCTCCATACATATAATAGTTTGGTATCATGCTGCTCGCACTCCTTTCTTATGTTTATTAACAAACAGAGATTATAGCATAATATGCAAGTATATAAAAGATGGCTGTTCATGCTACCTGTCATCCAATCATCCATGTGTATTCGACCCATAAAAATTTTTTCGAAAACTGTAATGCAAATCACTTATTTAAATAGGCAAACTTGATAGAATTTCTTTAACCAGTCGACAGGGAAAACACAAACTGCTCATGAAATGGAGGATTTATGAAAAAATATCTGCATTATGCGTGGGTGATATGCTTTGGCTGTGCATTTATATGTGCCCTCACCTCTCCGATCATCAACGCAACGGCAACACAGTATCTTATCTCTGTAACAGAGGAATTTGGAGTATCCAGAAGTGCTTTTACCCTCAGCTCCACCATAGTTGCGCTGGTAGGCATGGTGATTTCCCCGCTGTGGGGTAAAATTTACTCCGACCGCAAGCGTATGCGCGGCGTGTTGACTATTACAACGTTAGGCTTTGGCCTGGCCTATATGTCCTATTCGTTAGCACAAAATATCGGTCAGTTCTATATTTCTGCCGTAATACTGGGGTTCTTCTGGGCAGGCGCCTGTTTCATGCCCGTATCCATGATGATAACTGCCTGGTTCAACAAAATGCGCGGGTTGGCAATGAGCATCACCCTGGCGGGCATAGGCTTTGGCGGATCAGTCCTCGCCCCCATAATAAACAGCTTCATAACAAATTACGGTTGGAGGATAACCTACCGCTACGTTGGTATAATAATCATAGCCATTGCTTGCCCGGTAGTATTTTTCCTTCTCCGGGCTACTCCTGAAGAAATGGGTAAGAAGCCTTTCGGAGCGGATTGGGAAGAAAAGGAGAAAGATAAGAAAAAAGCTCTCATCTCCAATGAGGGAAATGTTGAAATATCTCCTAACGATGTCAAAAACAAGGCTTTCTTCTGGATATTCATGATAGGCTTCTTCGGGATGGGCCTTGTGTGCTCTGCGCCCATGCGTCAGATGAATCCCTATATTTCAGACATATACGGATCAGAATTTGCGGCAAGCGTTATAGGTCTTTCATCGTTGATGGGCATATTTGGCAAAATACTTCTCGGCGCCCTGCACGACAAATTCGGCAGTATCAAGTCCTCCTCCATCGCTTTTGTAGCCTTTGCGTTGGCCTTTATTGCCGCCATTGCCGGCGCCCACGGTGAAAAGAATCTATTTTATGTGTATATAATTCTTTATTCCTTTGCTGCCGGCGTTGGCACAGTCTCCGCGCCCCTCATCATAAGCGCCACATTCGGTACGAAAAGCTTTAATATGATGCGCGGCTTGACTCAGAGCCCCCTGCAGGCAGGTATGTCATTGGGCGGCCTTATGGTCGCAGGCGTATTCGATATTACAGGTGCGTATACCCTTGGCTGGGCAGCATGTATTGCAATATCTGTAATATCCATAATATGCTTCTATGCGGCTCACAAGATGTCCCGCAAATATGCCGCCGAAATCGATATGGCAAAATAGTGCGGTATAGCGGACATGGAAAATGATACGCCCACAAGCACCACGACCGGCAAACCCACCG
>UMDY01034581.1_pt1 | contig 10074 bp, 2 predicted proteins | sample 1964591 | NCBI WGS metagenome assembly UMDY01 (sample SAMEA4836004, study PRJEB28245) | human gut metagenome | biome: gut microbiome; material: fecal sample | place: Denmark | collected 2008
CGTAACCCTGGGTTACGATGCTGCCAAGGCTGGTCTGGTAGGCACGAACTGGGCTGCAAAGACCAACGCACTGGCTGACGAGAACGGCCTGCTGGAGGACGTTAACACTTCCTTCACCGCTGCTTGCCCGCGTCAGTACGCTGCACAGCTGATCTACAACACTATCGACACCCCGACCGTTGTATGGCGCGACGATGCTTACACCAACGTAACCCTGCTTGGCACTGACAACAAGACCGTTGGCGAGAAGTACATGGGCCTGCAGAAGTGGATCGGTACCTTCGAGGGCGACAACAGCATCGTATCCGCTAAGGATGGCGAGATCTCTGTTACCGGCTCCATCGATGGTGAGCACAAGACCTCTGGTTCCAATGTACGTTCTGTACGTGCACAGTTCAAGGCTGACTTCGACAACAAGTATGTTGGCGAGGAAGTTTCCGTACTGTTCAAGGACGGCAACACCGGCACCAAGAACCAGCCGGACGCTAAGGACACCATCTTTGGTATCTATGTAACCGGCAACACCAAGGTTTACAACATCGTTAAGGGCGATCTGCAGTCCTGCTCTGACGCTGGCAAGATCAAGTTCAACGACAAGAAGTATGATGTTGCTGCACATTCTAATGCCGACAATGATGATGTAATCGTTACCAATTTTAACACCACTACTACTGCTGATACCATCGGTACTGCTGGTTCCGGTGCTACCGCAGCTCAGGTTGCTACCTACATCACCCGCAACTACAAGGTAAACTCTAACGACGCTATCAAGTTCGTTGCTAACGATGATGACAAGATCGTTAAGGCTTACGTTACCACTTCCAAGTTCGGCAAGGTTTCTTCCGTAACTTCTTCCAAGATTGGCGTCGAGGGTCTCGGCACCAAGGATCTGGATGACTGCGTAGTATACGACGGCATCAAGGCTGGCGATCTGGTTCAGTACGTTGAGGCTTATCAGTCCTCCGAGCGTAAGAACATCATCACCAAGGCTGAGACCGTTGAGGGCAAGATCGAAGCATTCAAGTCCAGCGATTCTCAGATTCGTGTAAACGGCAACTGGTACAAGTTCTCTGCTAACACTGCAGTAGCAACTGATTTCACCAATTCCGCTCTGACCGCTAACGACGTAGATGACACCTACGAGCTGATCGTAGACGGCAAGTACTACGTTGCTTACAACAAGATCTCTGGCTTTAACAACTATGCAGTTGCTACCGTTGGTACCACCGAGTTCGGCGATACCCGCGTTAAGCTGCTGAAGGCTGATGGTTCTGAAGTTACTACCACCGTTGACGATCTGAAGGACGACGCTGCACTGCCGACTTCTGGTGGCACGTTCGACACCACCAAGGCAGCTGGCAAGCTGTTCGCTTACAACCTGAAGTCCAGCGACTCCAAGGTTGACCTGAGCGCTAAGGATTACACCGCTGTTACTACCGCTGCTTCTGGCGATAACTTCAACGGCGATGCTAAGACTGTAACCCTGAATGGCGTTCGTCACATTGTTGCTTCCGATGCTTCCATCTTCGTATACGTTGGTGGCACCGACAATAAGTGGAAGGTTTACACCGCTAAGGATCTGGGCAACTTTGCTCTGACCGCTACTCAGACTGCACAGTACATCGTTGACGACAACAAGATCGTAGCTCTGGCAGTTAAGACCGGCAGCTTCCCGACCGGTGGCTCTGATTCTACCGCTTACGGTTACGTTACCAACCGCATCGACACCAAGCTCGGCGACGACACTGTTGTTCAGCTGACCATCTGGAACGGCTCTGAGGAAGTTACCCTGAACGTTGACGGTTCTTCCTGCTCTGCATACCGTGGCGACTTTGTTGAGTACCCGATCATCGCTTCCGATGCTAAGGCTAACAACTCTGACGTTAAGGTTGAGTCGACTACCGGTACTACTCGTTTCGCAGTAGTTAAGGTTAAGACTGTTGAGGATAAGCGCATCATCACCACCACCGACAAGGTTGGCGTTGATGGTAAGGTTATCGACGGTCAGGATGATGCTTGGACTCTGACTTCTGACACCGTTAAGATTGGCGTTAACACCGACGACAAGGAGAAGTCTGACAACAATACCGTTGTTGCTTACACCAAGACCTTCGGCGATGACTACGCTAACGCAGCTATCTTCTACGAAGTAAAGTCCGGCTACAATGAGATCAAGGCTATCTTCATTGACTCCGACAACAAGCTGCAGTCCTACGCTCAGGATGATCACGCTTCTGCTCAGGGCAATGCTGGTGCTGCTTACACTGTAGTTGCTCCGACCGTTTCTGGCGTAGCTGGCGTAACCGCTACCGCAGATAAGACCTCTGCTGTAGCTGGCGAGACCGTAACTGTAACTGTTGCTGTAGCTGCTAACTCTGCTGCTAATAAGGTAACTGTTTCGGCTACCAATGGTACTGTTTCTCCGGCAACTGCAACTACGGTAGCTGCTGGCAACACCTACACTTTCACTGTTGTTGTAGGCTCTGCTGCTCCGGTTATCACTGTAACCGCTGCAACCGTTTAAGTTTTACTTAAACATAAAGAAAACCCCGAGGAAATCCTCGGGGTTTTCCTTTTGCCATTACTTAATGGCCAGGTAGGTATACACACAGGTATTCTGGTTCATGGCACAGCTGGAGTTATGCAGGACCGCAAAGCCTTCATCGGTAATGCCGAGCGCAATGCGTTCACCGTACATAACCGGAGAGCCATCGGTTGCCAAACCGCCGTACATTGCGTTACCGTAACTGGTGTAATAGCCCTCGTGGAACAGCAGTACAGCCTTCGGACGATAGCCCAGTTTGATTTCACGGTTGGCCTGACCATCGCCGATGTAATGCGATGCGGTAATCTCTGCCTTGCAGGTCAGAACCTGTCCGGCCTGTTCCAGACTCTGCTGCAGGGTGGCGTCCATAGTGCTGCGCGTGTTGGCTTCTGTCTGCACCGAGTTTTCGATTGTAGTGAAGCGGTCGCGTACGTCCTGTGCCAGCTTGTCGCCGTCCACACAGCCGCTCGGCAGCTGGCCTACCGAGGCATTGCGCAGCTGCTGCTGTACGTTTTCGATGGCATCTTGCACAGTCTTGGCTGGCACGCCTGCGCTTTCGCGATAGCCCATCTTGGCCGCAGCAGAGAAGTCGCTCAGCGCATCGCACAGCCCGTTAAACGACTGGCGCAGTTCCTCTGCAGAAGAGTCAAAGTACGCTTTCAGATCTCGTGCGGACATGTCCGGCTGGTCCGGCAGATCCACAATGCGCTTGCTGAATACCTGCTGACGATTTGCTTCGAATCCCATAAAAATTACCTCCTAAACTCGCATGGTGTTTTGATGTGAGTTATAGAATAGCCGATTTTTCTGAAAATGCAAGAAGAACTTTTCAAAATCACGAAAAATTTTTATGGGCAAAGGAAAACCCTCGAGGATATCCTCGGGGGTTTTCGATTTCGCTGTTCAGGCGAAGCTAATCAACAGGGAGTTGATTAAGCGCCGAATACGCTGGAATCCAGCTCGTTGTCAACGTCAACAACAATCAGAACCAGATGATCGGTTACATCCTTGCTGTAGATGTCGCTATCGCCGGACTTAGTCTCAACGTAGTAAGCAACATTGGAAGCATACTGCTCAACATTGCTGTCATCGGTGTACTCAAGCGGAGAGTTCCAACCAGCCTGCTCGGAAGTCTTGCGAGCGTTGCCATCGGAAGAATCCTCGCTGGTGTCAACGAAGAATACGTAGGACTCATCGTCATCATAGCTGATGTCGATGTTGTGGCTTGCAGCCTGAGCTGCAGTCTTGGCAATGCTGTAACCAGTGGTCTTAGCGATTGCTGCGCTGCCCTCTACCTTAGAGCCATCGAAGGTACCGTTCAGCAGAACGCCCTTCTGGAATGCCTTATCAGCCTTGCCATAGATTGCATCGAAGGTAGCAATGCCGTTAGCATCAACGGTGTACTTAACGATGTTGCCCTGCTTAGCAGAAGCGGTGTCTTCCTCAACCTTCAGGGTGATGGACTCCTCACCGTTCCAAGCATCATAGGAAACATACTTGGTGCCATCTGCATCAACAGTCGTGTTGCTGGTGAAGATGTATGCATAGGTGGTGTCGGAACCGCCCGGCAGGCTCTGATCGCCCATATCAGCCAGAACAACCTTAGCATAGTTAATGCTGTTGCTCTCGTTGCTCAGTACAACAGAACGGAAGCTCTTCTTGTCACTCCAGTTCTTCATAGACTTACCAGTCTGTACAGAGAACTTGTACTCAGAACCAGACTTGTAACGAACAAATACAACTGCGTTGTCATCAATGTACTTAGTGTTGCCAGCGGTCATACGGTTGTTTTTAACCTTATTGTCAGAAGCAACGTGTACATTCTTGTAGCTGGTCGGGTTAACATCCTGAGCGATAGTCTGCAGCTTGTAGCTGTCACCGGACTTGGTGTAGGATACCAGAGCAAAAGAAGAATTGTTATTCTGGTAAGCATCAATGGTCGGAACTTCGTTAGAAGCATAAGTGCCATCGTTATTGCTATCCCATTCAGCATTGCGCTTCAGAGAAACAGTCTCGGTCTTGCCATCAGCGAACAGCAGTTCAGCCTTCCAAGTGTTGCCTTCCTTGTAGGTCTGCAGAACTGCAGCTACATCGGTAGCACCTGCGTTAGCATCATCGCACCATACAGCATAACCTGCATTTACAACAACGGTTACAGTTGCATCAAGCTTCAGATCAGCGCGATCAGCAGGCTTATTGATAGCCATCTCATACCAAGTGCCATCAATCTGGATCTTGTAATCGTCATCGCTGGTTGCCTTCTTAGCAGAAGTGATCTTGCCGGTAACGGTAGTCAGCTTGGTTACGCCAAAGTTGCCGTCAGAGGTGTTCTTATCGGAAGTTACTGCAACGTAGTCATCCTTAGCGATGTCAGACGGGTAGGTTACACTGTCTTCTTCCAGCTTGGACTTGAACTTGTAAGAATCGTTCGTGCCGCCCAGGTAGGAAACATTGATGTAGTCCTTGCCAACATAGGTAACCTGTGCCAGAGCGTAGCCCTCAACGGTGAACAGGCTAATCTTGTTGGTGTCGTCGTTGGAGATAGCCTTCGCTGCAAAAGTCTTAGCCAGACCGGTTGCATCGGTATCCAGATAAGCCTTAATGTCCTTATCCTTAGCGTTCTCGCCATCACCAACCTTAACGGTCTCACCATCAACCTTTACAGAGTTGGTAGAAGCAATGGAGTACTTGGTGCCATCAAACTTAACCTTGTCGCTATCGATCTCGAAGTCATCACGAACGCCAGACAGAACGCGGTTGGAGTCAGTCAGAGCGAATACGCCGTAAACTTCGTCGGTCTCCTTGTACAGAACCTTAACCTTGTTGTTCTTCAGAGCAACGTAGTCCTTAGCAATCTTGGTGAAGTCTTCCTTCGCACCAGTCAGGGTAACCTTCTTGGAGCCATCCTGCTTGGTGATGGAAGTAACGGTAGCACCGTAGGTGTCCTTGCCATCTTCCTTAGCGAAAGAGGTCAGGATGCCTTCAACAGAGTGCAGGCCCATGTACTTTTCGCCGATGGTCTTGTTGTCGTCACCGTTGTAGTTCTGGTTGGTGTAAGCGTCATCGCGCCATACAACAGTAGCGGTGTCGATTGCATTGTAGATCAGCTGTGCAGCGTACTGACGCGGGCACGGACCGGTAAAGGAAGTATTAACATCCTCGAGCAGGCCATTCTCGTCTGCCAGTGCATTGGTCTTTGCAGCCCAACCTGCGCCTACCAGACCTGCCTTGTTAGCGTCGTAGCCGAGGGTTACGAGCAGCATCTTAGCAGCTTCCTGTGCAGTTACAGTTGCATTCGGAGCAAAAATAGTGTTGGACTTACCAGCGATAATGCCCAGGGACTGGCAGTACTTGATGTAGCCGCGTGCCCAGTGAGAGCCAATATCGGTGAAGGAAGTCTTGTCGTCGTTGTACGCAGAAGCGTCAGACTTGCCGGTACGCAGAACATAGATCATCTTTGCCATCTGCGCACGAGTTACGGTAGCGTTCGGCTGGAAGGAGCCGTCTTCGAAACCTTCGATGATGCCCAGCGATACCAGAGTGTCCACAACATCAGCGTCAACCTTAATGTCGGCCTGATCCGTGAACGCTGCACCAGCAAACATGGTGAACGCGCAAGCGAACGCCAGCACCAGTGCGAGAATCTTTTTGAGATTCTTCATAGGGGAATTCCTCCTTATAAAATTTTTCGAGTTTTCACTCGTCGCTTAGTATATTACCATAGTCAAACACAAGGGTCAAGCGCAGTTCACCATCCGTAACATGAATGTAACATTACGTGTAATATTATAACTGACGCCGTTGCATTTCTTAATGTCTACGCTATACTATATATAATAAGGAATATGATAGTGAAAGAAATTGCTCATAAAATACAGGCTAAGTAACCGTCAAACCTTCCACATATCCCACCGTGTGAGATAATACAAGTAGCGGGAAGCTTCGGAACGATCCGAAACAATCCGGCACTGTTTCGGGAGAGATGGCAATGGCATCAACAGAATTAAAACATCAGGCACACATTGCAAAATAGACAGAACTCATAAAAGAATGCTGTAGCAGCGGATTGCTGGTTAAAACGTGGTGCAAGCAGGCCCAAATTACACCGAGCGCTTATTATCGGTGGGAGCGGAACGCGTTGGCAAGTGCCTAAACGAATTGCCATTCGGGGAAAACTACTTTCGCAGAAGTGCCGGTGTCGAAACTGGCTTCACCGAAACGTTTGACATCTTCCACAACGCTCCGTATCGGTGAAGCCAGTCTAGATATTTATGCCAGATGCGATATAAATCAGCTGAAACTGCTAGTTGAAATTCTGAAGGCTTTTCTATTGACAAACACAGTGAAGCACGTTGTTCGTTATCCATAATATGGTTCATATTGTTAAACGCACAAATCTATAAAATGTTCTTGATTCTCGACAATTTTCTTTTAAAACACGATTTAGTCTCGGTTTTTAGATTTTCATATGCCATCTCAAAAAGATTCTCGCACTGGTGCTGGCGTTTGCTTGTGCATTCACCATGTTCGCCGGTGCAGCGTTCACGGATCAGGCCGACATTAAGGTCGATGCTGAAGTCGTGGACACTCTGGTATCGCTGGGCGTAATCGAAGGTTTCGAAGACGGCTCCTTCCAGCCCAATGCTACCGTAACTCGTGCGCAGATGGCAAAGATGATTTACGTTCTGCGTACCGGTAAGTCCGATGCTTCGGCTTACAACGACGACAAGACCTCTTTCACCGACATTGGCTCCCACTGGGCTCGCGGCTACATCAAGTACTGCCAGTCTCTGGGCATCATTGCTGGTAAGTCTTCCACCATCTTTGCTCCGAATGCAACTGTAACTGCTCAGGAAGCTGCAAAGATGCTGCTCGTAACTCTTGGTTACGATGCTGAGAAGGCTGGTCTGGTAGGTGCAGGTTGGGCTGCAAAGACCAACGCACTGGCAGACGAGAATGGCCTGCTGGAGGACGTTAACACTTCCTTCACCGGTCCGTGCCCGCGTCAGTATGCTGCACAGCTGATCTACAACGCAATCGACACCGCTACTGTTGTATGGCGCGACGATGCTTACACCAACGTTAACGTTCTTGGCGCTGACAATCAGACCATCGGCGAGAAGTACATGGGCCTGAAGTATGCTACCGGCGTTCTGATGGCTTCTGGTAAGGTTGGCCTGGACGGCACCGGCGCTTCTGAGGCTCTGGTTGTCAAGGCTGACGAGAAGCAGACCGTTCTGGGTACTGAGTACTCCAAGAACTCTCTGATCAAGTTCGTTGACATCAAGAACGATTACTCCGATCTCCTCGGCATGAACGTTAAGGTTATGTACAAGGATAAGGACAAGGTTTACGGCGTTTACGCTACCGATGACAACGATGTAAACATCGCTGCTCTGGCTTCTGACCTGGACACCGTTTCCGGCGAGGCTAAGTTCAAGGTTGACGACGTTAAGTACAAGGTTAACGACAACGGCATGACCATCTACACCATCGGCGTAGATGCTGACGGCGATGTTGTTATCAACCCGACCAAGGTTGAGAACACTGCAGCTGATATCAAGTCTAAGATCTCTGCGATCAAGGACAACGATATGGAGATCACCGTTGTATCCAACGACAACGATGAGAAGATTGACGCTATCTTCGTTAACAACAAGACCTTTGCTAAGCTCACCACTGTTAACAGCACTTCCGTTTCCTACAAGCCGGTTCTGCTGGACATGAAGGGCAACACCACTGGTTCTGCTGTTAAGCTCGACCTCGAGGATGACGAGCCGGAAGTTTACGACGGCTACAAGAAGGACGACTACGTATTCGTAGGCGCTGACCTGTTCAACGATTCTGTTGTTATCGAGAAGGCTCAGACCATCTCCGGCAAGAGCGAGTCCTTCAAGTCTGACTCCATCAAGATCGACGGCAACTGGCACGACTATGTAATGACCACTGGTTCTTACACTGCTAAGGCTGGCAAGACCTACACCGCTTACGTTTACGGTTCTTACGTTTACTACCTGACCGGCGAGTCCGGCTCCGGCTCTGACGTAGACACCCTGCTGGTAAAGTCCGTTGGCGACTACCAGAAGATGGACAGCGGCTACGAGACCAAGGTTTACTTCGAGGATGGCACTGAGAAGGTCATCAATGTTAAGACCGTTGTTGTTCCGACCGCTGGCTTCGATCAGGAAGACTACGACAAGGACAATAAGGCTTCCGACAACAAGGCTACCGTTTACACCAAGGCAGCTAATAAGACCGACTACTCTGTAGCTCTGGTTGGCAACGTTGGTGAGGGCCAGGACGTTCTGACTGCTGATACCCTGTACGCTTACGAGCAGGACGGCTCTGACTACACCCTGTTCGCTCTGAACAAGGGCAACTATGCTTCCAACGATGTTAAGGCTACGACCACCGTTTCCTACAGCGACAAGACCGAGACCTTCTCCGGCACCGAGGCTGAGGACGCAGCTCCGATCTTCCTGAAGTACAGCGACGATTCCTACAAGGTAATCACCGGCGCAGCTCTGAAGAACTACAAGTCTATGACCGGTTCCGGCAACTCTGTTCTGCTGGCTGACGACGACAACGTTGTTGCTGCATACATCGATCTGGGCTCCACCGGCCTGAGCAGCTCCGATACTCTGTACGGCGTTGTTAAGAAGGCTTACAAGGGCACCGAGTCTGACGGCACTGACACCGTTGTTTACCTCGACCTGATCACCTCTGAGGGCCTGAAGACCCTTGAGACCGAGGAGACCTCTTACGGCGATCTGGCCAAGGGTGCTATCATCTCCTTCACCGGTACTTACGAGAAGGCTAACGACGACATCACTGTTGTTTCCAACACCCAGAAGTCTGAGACTGTAGCATCTGGCAGCACTGCAGCTAATGCTGAGTCCCAGGGCTACATTGCAATCAGCAATGACTGGTCTGATTCCAGCAAGCTGATTCGTTCTTACCAGGGTCTGGCCTTCAACGGCGGCACCGCTTACAGCATCGCTGCTGGTAAGGTTGTATCCGATTCCGTAGTCATCAACATTGATGAGGGCGATTACGTTGCTGACGACGCTACTCCGTCCAAGGCTGAGGAGCTGAAGGCTGACAACGGCTACTACGCAAACGCATTCGTTATCGTTAACAAGGATAACGAGATCGATCTGCTGGTATACGAGACCAACAACCGCATCAAGGACGGCAACAACAACGAGGTTACCCTGACCAACCATGCTGACGTTGCTGCAATCTCTGCTGGCACCGGTCTGCCGACCGATTCCGACAATGTTGAAACTGTTAAGGCTGGTTACACTGTATCTGGTCTGGGCACCGGTCTGGTTGGCAAGGTTGCCACCAAGCTGACCGACGATAAGGACAGCAACAAGGCTATCAGCGCTGGCGATACCGTTACCGCTACCCTGACTGTAACCGCAGATACCGGCTATCAGCTGAGCGCTAAGGCTCCGGCTCTGGCTGGCTGGACTGTTGCTTCTGAGTCTGCTTCTCAGTGGGTTTACACCATGAACATCACTGTT
>UMDY01017484.1_pt1 | contig 9891 bp, 3 predicted proteins | sample 1964591 | NCBI WGS metagenome assembly UMDY01 (sample SAMEA4836004, study PRJEB28245) | human gut metagenome | biome: gut microbiome; material: fecal sample | place: Denmark | collected 2008
CTGTGAGCTGAAAGCTGTTAGCCGTTAGCTGTTAGCTGTTAGCCGTTAGCTGTCAGCTGTCAGCTAAAAGTGCTGAATGACACCGAACGGCAAGACGTTATAATAGGGGGGAATGTTAAGCGTCATCCGAAGCGAATGTGAAGGATCGGCTGCCGTGGTGAGGAAGCCGGTAAGACGTCATCCAAAGTGCCGGCGAAGAATCTGTCACCGTGGTGAGAAAGCCGGTAAGAAGATAAAAGCTATCAGCTGTGAGCTGTCAGCTACAAGCTAAATATTCTTTTACGGTTTGAATCATCTTGGCATGCGAGTATCTGTTTCGGCTTCGTCGGTCACCGGGCGAATAATAATAAGTGGCGCTGAATTGGTAAGAAAGGAGCCGGCTTGATTTGTCCCCAAATTTGCCTTCTAAAGAAGGGGAGTTTCTAAATAGGAAAGTACCGGTTGATTTGATCCATTACCGATGGTATTTCTGAATTTGCGAAAAATTATTGACACAACCAGTTCTGACGGTAAGAATAATTCACTTACACCTGGGGGATGCTTGCATATATGCAAGGTATAAAAATAAAAACGTTTCTTCCTGATTATATATCCGGGAAGGAACGTTTTTGTATTGCGAAGATATATTTCTGACGCCTGGGGTGCGTCTATTTGTGGAAAGTTTATTGCCCGTGATTCTTTTATAATGCTATGCGGAAATCATGGTACAGCCCCCAACCGCTGGATAAGGCAGAAAACAAATAATTACATCGATAAGGTAAATGCATGAATACATAGGAAATGGATGTGGAAGTGCTATGTGTGTTTACGCCTGCCGGTTTGGATGAGATAAGCTGGTAACGCTGTTATTTTCCGAGAAAAATACGATGCAGGAGCTACTGTGTTTTTTCGCTCAGTACAGCTTGGATGATTTGAGACAGCATATCCTGTTTTTTCTCTGAGAGAGTATATTCCGTTCCATTGAAGAGAAATGTGCTGCTCAGGATAGATCTCAGATCCGGTAGTTCTTTTGTGTTGTACGTACTTCTATCTTCCTGCAGGATATAATTCCGGGGCTTTCCTATCTGAGACAGTTCGTCAGTGGAAATGTGCAGACCACTGCAGATTTTTACTATATTGTACATGGATCCGCCATCTACATTCTTCAGAATGGAATATAGAGTTCCATATGGCATATTGATCTTTGCGGCGAAATCTTTCAGTGTCCATCGTTGGAGGATCAGCTTTTTCAAATATTCCTCTTTTGTCATAATCGCCTCCTTACTGTTGATTTTACATAAATAATATCGAAATTTCAATGAATCAGGAGTGGGATGTGGATTTTTTAGTAATAAAAAGTTATAATGATATAATAATTTGAAATTTCAAATTAAAGGGAGAGAGGAACGTGTATAAAAATCTGATGGCAGAATTGGCAAAACAGGAGATGAGCCTTGAAGAACTGTCAAAAGAAATGGGGATCAAGCAGGAAATGCTGCTGTTGAAAATGGAAAACCGTCATGGAATTAATTTTAAGGAGGCTGTGAAGATTAAAATGATTCTAAAAACGGATATGCCGTTGGAGGAGCTTTTTTTTTGGGAGTCGATTTGAAATTTAGAATTATATGATTGGGCCATTTTGTATGTATGCTGTTACAGTATGTAACGACATACACATGACGGGAAATAAGGAAACTCTTTTATTAAAGTGGACTTGAACAGAAATATGGAGAATAAGGTAGCTTTTTAGGAATGCCTTGGAAATAATCGATCGCTCCGAAATTCATCTCCATTCTTAAGAAATATTGATATGAATCATATTCATAAAGGCATTTGGAATTAAAGTAAGGACAGCTGTACTGTTATTGCAAAAATTAAGAGCACAGATGTTTACATTATATGAATGAAATGGCACTGAACCGGTAGATAAATATTCATCAGTGAAAAATTTGTATTTTTATAAAGGCTGGTAAATATGATGAGAAGTATAGAAGGAGGTGTAGGAGGTCTGCCGGATCATATAAATAAATTTTTGATATAGCATTATATTTTTTGGGTATGTAGAGAGGAAGGGTTATATGAACAAAATTTACAAAGTCATTTGGAGCAAAGTGAAGAACAGTTATGTGGTAGTTCCAGAAATTGCCGTCAGCAGCAGCAAAAATAAGGGGAATAAAGCATATAAATCTGCGCTGGCTGCGGTTTTAACGGCGATGCTGGGCTTTGGCGGTTTTGTCGGCAGTGAGGCGGCTACAGTCAATGATGGGGATACATTGAACGGCAGTACCCATATCACCGTAACTAAGGATCCGGCAACCAAGACGATTACCATATCAACGACCGGGCTGGCCACGACGGGTGATTTGGCTACATTAAGTACGCAGGTGAATACCAACACCGGTAATATCAACAATAATGCTACCCATATCAGTACGAATGCTACCAATATCAGCACAAACGCCGGCAATATCAGCAATAATACATTAAAAATCAACACGCTCACAGCACTGACAAATAGCCTGGGACTTGATGCTACAAAACCGGGGATTAAGTATTTCCGTGCCAATTCCACGGGGGCAGATGCTTCAGCTGTTGGCTCGGATGCTGTCGCGGTAGGGACGCAGGCCAGAGCCACCAAAGATAATGCGATGGCAATGGGGGTAGAGGCCAAAGCAGAAGCCGAAGATTCCGTGTCGGTAGGGCATGCTTCCAGAAACGTTTCTAATGCAGTAAATGGCGTGGCCATCGGCCATGGGGCAATTAACGGTGCTGTCAGCGGTATGACGCCGGATGGAGACAGCACGGTCGTACTTGTCGGCGGCGGCAAGAATAGTGTGTCTGTCGGGAATAAAGCCAATGCCCGTGGTAATTCTTCTATTGCGTTGGGAGATGGAGCGGTTGTTCAAAATGATGGCGGCAATCGTATAGTTAATAACAACAGTATGGCGATTGGAACAGCGGCAAAGACGGTGTCTTCTGATAATGCGACAGCTATCGGGCACGGTGCTTTTGTTGCCAAAAACAGCCACAGTGCGATTGCTGTCGGCGAAAGTGCCCAGGCCGGTAAGGAAGCCGCAACGGCGATCGGCAAAGAAGCGGCTGCTAAAGGTAAGAACAGTCTGGCAGCCGGTACTTCTGCTGTGGCCGAAGGAGAAAATGCCGTATCTGTTGGTCAGGGAACGGAAGCAAAAGGAAAAAATGCGGTCGCTATTGGGAATGCCAGTCAGACAGCCGGTTCCAGTTCTGTTGCTGTTGGTGATGAGGCCGGCGCGGCAGCCGGCAGATCTGTGTCTGTCGGTATTGGTGCCGGTAAGGGCATGATTGGTGATGTATTGGGAACGAAGGGCTCGCATGTGTCTATTGGTGACGAAGCCGGACAAAATGTGGATGGACAGCATGATATTGCCATCGGCACCAAGGCGGGCGGAAATGTATCCAGCAATTATAATATTGCCATTGGTGTAGAGGCAGGGACGAATATAGGTACTGCCGGTAACCCTTCTATTGGGAAAAATGTATCCATCGGATATAATGCCAATAAGAATGCTACCCTGGTGTCCCGCCTCCAGGCGACAGCAGTCGGCAGTGATACGAAAGCCGCTGATGACGCGTTGGCGCTTGGTTTTCATGCGCAGGCAGCAGGAAATGGATCCATAGCTGCCGGGTTTAATGCATTGGCGGAAGACGCGGCCAGCATGGCGCTGGGACAAGGGGCAAAGGCTTCCGGCGGGAACATTGCCATCGGTAATGGTTCGGAAGCCAGCGCGGCCATGATCAGCGGTACTGGTTACCTGACAGGGACTGCTGCTCCTTCCACAGGTGTTTCAGTCGGTACGGCGGCAGCATTGCGCCGTATTACGAATGTGGCGGATGGCGCGCAGGATCAGGATGCCGTTACCGTGGCACAGCTGAAGAAATCCATCGATGAAACGGTCCGGCAGGTGAATGCCAGTATCACTAGTACGACGGCTACAGGAGTTTACTATGATACTGTAACTACCGGGCAGGGAGAGAGTATCACTTTAAAGAATACCAATAACAAAGGAACCGTGATTCACAATGTGGCTAAGGGTACATCGGGAACAGATGCGGTTAATGTTAATCAGTTGAATGAAACAGTGGATCAGGCAAAGACTCATTATTACTCTGTGAAGTCCACAAATGCGAATAATTACAATAATGACGGGGCTGCCGGCGAAGATTCTATGGCAGCAGGCGTCGGCGCCAAAGCGTTGGAAAAACGCAGCGCGGCTATTGGGAATAATGTGGAGGCACAGGGAGAAGGCAGCATCGCCCTGGGAACCGGCTATGAGGAAATAAATGGCGGTACACCTACCATTACGCAGACTGTGGCGGCTTCCGGTTATAAATACAATATGGCCATTGGTGCAGGAGCACAGTCGGAAGGGAATCATTCTATTGCCATGGGTACCCGTGCCGTCACCACCATAAAGAATGGCGGAACCAGTGTGGATAAGGCAGTGGCTATCGGTTATGCCGCCGGAGCCTCTGATGATAAAGCAGTAGCAATAGGCAGTGAAGCTAAGAGTAACAGCCGGAGCGCGGCAGCTTTGGGTGATCGGGCACACGCATTGGCGAATGATGCTTTGGCTATAGGTACAACGGCAAGTGCTACAGGAGAATCTTCCGGCGCAATCGGTACGGCTAACACTGTCAATGGGGCAGGGACATATGTCATCGGCGCACGGAACAGTGCTCCCACAACTCCGGTAGCAAGCAATGGTTCAAATATCACGGCGGTCAATTCCGGTGTGTTTGGAAATGAAAATACACTGGACGGCGAGAATAACAGAGTAACCGGCAACAGCAACATTGTCAAAAAAGAAACGGCAACAGGGCTAACGGATATCATGCTGACGGGGAATAATAATACAGTCAGCGGCGATGCGGATACGACGACGCAGGATGATGCCGGCAAGATGTCCGGTATCACGATCACCGGTTCCAAGAATACGGTAAAGGCAAAAAATAATACAAAGAATCTTACCGATGTCCAGATCGTCGGGAATAATAATACAGTAGATGCATCAAGTAATGCGCAGGGATTGTCCAATACCCAGATACTGGGCAGCAATGTGAATGCTACCATGGGGAATTCCGTATATCTGGGGAGCGGCTCCGCTTATGTGGCAGACAGCGCGTCTACAAAAGGTATGGCGGTTTATAACAGTGATGGTACCTATGCCTATGCAGGCGGCACACCGGCAGGTGTTGTCACGGTAGGAGCCAAAGGCAGGGAACGCCGTATTCAGAACGTGGCGGCCGGATTGGTTGCTCCGCAGAGTACGGATGCGGTTAATGGCAGCCAGCTCTATACCATGACCCGTCCGCTCCGTTTTGGCGGAGACAATTCCACTATCGGCGCGACAAGCGCGGCAGACGTCAATGTGGTTAAACGGGGATCTGATCAGGCGATGGCCATCTTGGGTGGCGCTGATGGTAGCAAGCTGAGTGATAACAATATCGGCGTGGTAGCCGATGCGGCGAATAATAAGTTCAATATCAAGCTTGCTAAAGAGCTGAAAGATCTGACCAGCGTAACGACAAAAGACGCGGCAGGAAATACGACGGTAACCAACGGAGCCGGTACGACTGTGACTGACAGTACCGGAAATAAGACAGAAGTCAATGCCGGCGGCATTACCATTACGCCGAAGACACCGGGACCCGGCAAAACGAATGTTTCTTTAACCGCGGACGGACTGAATAATGGCGGCAACCAGATCCATAATGTGGAAAAAGGCACAGCCGATACAGATGCAGTCAATGTCAGCCAACTGAAGGCTCAGTCTTCTGATCTTATTCAAAAGGGCTTCGGTATCCAGGCGGAAGATGGACAAAAAGTGCATAAAGACCTCGGTAGTGATGTGGAAGTTGTAGGTGATGGAAAAAATATTACCACCAAAGTTGAGGGCGGCAAGGTCAAAGTGGCATTGAAAGACGATATTAATGTCAACAGTGTGACGACAAAAGACGCGGCAGGAAATACGACAGTAACCAACGGAGCTGGTACGACCATTACCGACAGCACCGGGAATAAGACGGAGGTCACCGCCGGTGGCATTACCATTACGCCGAAGACACCGGGACCCGGTAAGACAAATGTTTCTTTAACCGCGGACGGACTGAATAATGGCGGCAACCAGATCCATAATGTGGCAAAAGGTACGGCCGGTACAGATGCGGTCAATGTAGATCAGCTGAAAGACGAGATCGCAGCCAATGCGACCAAGCTGGTAGACGGAAAGAATACCACCGTTGAAGGCGACGGAACAGCAGCCAATCCGTATAAAGTCAATGTAAAAGATAACATCAATCTTGGTGAAAAAGGCGCGAACGGCAAAGACGGATCCATTGGAGTCAACGGTAAAGATGGCTCTGCTGTGGTCATCAACGGCAAAGATGGCTCCATCGGTTTGAATGGTAAGGACGGCGCTAACGGACTTACCATTAAAGGTGGTGATGGTAAACCCGGCGTTGACGGAACGAATATCACACGTCTGATCATCGAAGAAAAGAATGGTGATAAACATGACGTCGCTACCCTGGATGATGGGCTTAAGTTCGCAGGAAATACCGGTACCGTAGCTAAAAAACTGAATGAAACCATGACGATCAAGGGCACCGGTGCGAAGGCGGATACGGAATATGATTCTTCCAACATCAAGACCATGGTGAATAGCAACGGTGAAATGATTGTTGGCTTGGACAAGAACCTGAAAAGCGAAACTATTGTTGCTACAGGTAAAGATGGCAAAAACGGTAAAATCGGTATTAATGGTAACGACGGCGTAACAACAAATATTTCCGTTACTCGTGACGGCAAGCCCGGAGTAGACGGCGCGCCGGGTACGACCACGACCCGTATCGTATACGAGAAACCGGACGGAAGCAAAGAAGAGGTGGCTACCTTAAATGATGGCATGAAGTATGGCGGTGATACAGGAGCTGTCATCAAGAAGAAACTGAACGAACAGGTGAACGTAGTCGGAGGCATTACAGATGAAAGCAAACTGACGACAGAAGATAATCTCGGCGTCGTATCCGACGGCAATAACAACCTGAAAGTCCGCATGGCCAAAGACCTGAAAGGTTTGGAGACTGTGACGACAAAGACAGTTACTGCCGATACAGGAAATATCACTACGGTAAATTCCGATACGGTGAATGCCAAGACTGTCAAGACAGGAGATACCACGATCAATGATAACGGGTTGACCATTAATAACGGTCCTTCTATCACTAAAAATGGTGTAGATGCGGGAGATAAGAAAATTACCAATGTGGCGCCCGGTGACATCAGCCCGACCAGCAAAGACGCGGTGAACGGTTCCCAGCTGTTCCAGACAAACCAGAGCATCAGCAGGCTGGGAGACCGCGTGAACAAAGTTGGCGCAGGGGCAGCCGCCTTGGCATCCCTCCATCCACTGGACTTTGACCCGGATGACAAGTGGGATGTGGCAGCCGGCTACGGCAACTACAAAGACGCCCATGCGGTAGCGGTAGGAGCATTCTACCGCCCCAATGAAGATACCATGTTCAGCGTGGGAGGCTCCTTCGGCGGAGGAGAAAATATGGTGAATGCCGGCGTCAGCTTGAAGCTGGGACAGGGCAACCATGTATCCACATCAAAAGTGGCAATGGCGAAAGAGATCAAAGACCTCCGCAATGAAGTAGAACAGCTCCGCAGCGCGCTCGGCCAGGTCGTACAGGGACAGGCGCTGGATCCGATGAAGATCAAGCTCTTCCCTGATATACCGGAAAACCACTGGGCCTACGAGTATATCGCCACCCTTGCGGGGAACGATATTATTGAAGGGTATCCGGATGGAAACTTTGGCGGCGACCGTATGATGACACGTTATGAATTCGGCGCTATCGTATACCGTGCGATGCAGAGAGGATTCGAAGTACCTGCCAGAATGCTCAAGGAATTTGAACCTGAACTGGAACGGTTCCGCGTGGACACGATTGCGCAGAACAAAGCAGGACAGCCGACAATCGAACGTGTACGTGTCATTCACAACAGATAATCCTGTAAAATAATTTCCGTGTAGTATGAAATCATGCCTCCATGAATATGCGATAGAATTCAGGAGGCATGATTTTTCTGTTTTCTATAAAGAAAGCATATGAATAATTTTGAAAATAAATGAAACGTCTTGTCCCTGCGGATCCAGTAAGGCGCCGATTTCAAAGACGCTAAGCGGCGCATGAAGTTGTGATCATCATCGATGCTGTAGCTCTGGGGATACTCACTTGCGGGAGCGGGATGAAGAATACGGAATGAAATGTTTTCCTGTGTAACTGCCCGATTTGCTGTTGCGGTTTAGTGTCTGATTTCATTTTACAACTAACCTTGTTTCTTAATTATTCGTGATAGTTTTTAAAAAAGTGGAAACAAGATAAATTCTCTGCTATAATATTTAATTATTAGAAAAGCAGTTTTGTGTAACCTGCGGAATTTGTCTGTTAAAATCTGAAACCGGTTGTGTGACAGGGAGAGGTGAGACGAAGCGCGAAGGGGAAACAGCGTCAGGAAAACATAGTGGTTCTTTTATATTTTTATTTCTTTAATATTGGGAGGAAAGTATGAACAGAGTTTACAAGATTGTATGGAGCAAGGCAAAAAATGCTTATGTGGTAACGTCGGAACTGGCGAAGAACCACACGAAAAGCGCTTCGGGGAAAGCAGTGAAAGCGGCGCTGGCGGCCGCAGAGTGGGGATGGGGCTCCTCATGGGCGGATACACGGCAAGCGCAGCGGATAATACACCCGGTGCCGGCAGTGGGGTTGCCATCGGTACGGGCAGTAATGCACCGAAAGAGGAAAATGTGGCTGTCGGAAAAGGGGCAACAATTAAGTATTCTAATGGTGCTAGTGCGGCCACTGGGGATGTGGCTGTCGGAAGTGATGCCGTTATTGATAACTATGCCAGCCAGGGCGGCAGTATTGCCATCGGGAAAAATGCAAAAATAGAAAATATGACTGGAAAGCAGGAATCATTATTTGCACTGGGGCAAACAACCTATCACTCCGGAAATTTTTGGGGAACATTACAAATTCCCGACAATCCGGAGAATGTGGCAGGAAGTATAGCTATTGGTGATAACACCTATGCACGGACGGGGAGCATTATGATTGGTTCTCATAATTATAGAGGAGATATAGGAGACCAATCTGTAGATACATCTAAAACAAAAGACTATGGAGTCAATATTAATGCAACCACTTTAGGAACGAATAGTTTTAATCAAGGAGCTTTTTCTACCGTTAGTGGTGCTTACTCCATTATTTCCGGTAAATATGATGGAAGCGGTTTCTCCTCACATGTTGGACAGAATTTTGGTGCCACCATTACCGGTTCTCTGAACAGCATTGAATCTGCTACCGCTTCTTCTCGATATTCCGGCGTGGCGAACAGCATCGTCGGGACGGCAAACCGGACGTTTAACTCTAACGGTTCCCTGATCTTCGGTGCCGGCAATGAAATTACCAATTCGATTACAAGTATTACTGCTCCTTCTGATGGAGGTTCTTCGGCAAAAGAGTTGTCGGATAAACTCCGCACGGCCGTGAAAAATTCCAACAGCGGCGGTGCCACCCTTGCTATCGGCGGAGGAAATACAGCGGATTGGACCCAGCTTTCTCAAATTATTGGTGTGAACAATACGTTGAAAGGTGAATCTGGGGCTATTAGTAAGTTTAACATGATTGATGGCTACAAAAATACCGTAACCAAGGTCGAGCACGTGTCCGTAATCGGCTCCGAGAATACCGTTGAAAACAGCAAGAGCCAGACCGTCATCGGGGACAGCAATAAGATTACCGATAGAAATGCCGGTACGGTTTCCGGGAAACAGGAAGAAAGGACGAAAAATGTGTCCGACC
>UMDY01049057.1_pt1 | contig 9870 bp, 13 predicted proteins | sample 1964591 | NCBI WGS metagenome assembly UMDY01 (sample SAMEA4836004, study PRJEB28245) | human gut metagenome | biome: gut microbiome; material: fecal sample | place: Denmark | collected 2008
TACGGTATAAAATGTTCTAAGTTCTTTGTCGTAAATAGAACCTTGATTTGATATACCAGTAAATCCTTCTGTTTCTTTCAGTCGCTGTCTAATTACAGAGTCCATTTCAAATACTTTTTCTGGCCTAGGTGTTACAATATTTAATGTAACAAAATATGTATCGACCTCTGGTTTATCATTGCTATACCAGTCAGAATTTACGGTATAGTTAAATGTAACATAATCATCTCCAGCTACACCATCAGGTTTCTGTAAAAAATAGACTTTATATCCTAAACCCTTTAATGAGTTCACGATTACAGTATTAATATTCTTGATTACAACAGGTTCTTCCATTATTCACACACCTCACATGATAGATATGTAATCATACCTACATCATTAACGTTATCTGCCGTTTTAATATCCCACTGTCTACCATCGTAAAGGACTCTATCCTTTACTCCTATTTTAACAGTTGGATGTGTCCTAAACCAGAAACGCATAGTTTCGCGTGAATAAGGTTGTACGTGTTCAATTAAATATTCTTTACCAGACATATGAGATACTTTTGCACGTGGAGCGTAAATAGTTACCCACTGTTCTTTTATTATCCCCATTTCGTCCGGTTCCTCAGCACGTTTTAAACGTTGGATTTCTATTCTATGTCTATATTCACCGACATTACGATTTTTCTTTAAATCTATATGTGCCATCTTACATCACCCCTGTAAAATACAAATGATGCATTCCAAGTGTTTGTCTTAGAATGAAATCAATATTTTTAGAGGTCGGGTCAATTGCACGATTGTCATAATAGTGAGACACTATCAACATTACTGCCATTTTGATTTCAGGAAGTCCTGCAAGTTCTGCTTCTGTTTGTTTTGTATAACTACAAACAAAACCTTTTGCAGATTCAAGCATTAAACTAAGTAACATATCATCTTCATCAAAATCAATACGTAAATATTCTTTTACGTTTTCAAGGGTAACATCTATTTTACCATCCGTGTTGACAGTTTTAGTGCTAAATTGTTTTGTTATTCTATCTCTGATAGTCGACATATGTATCATACACCTCCTCAAAAGCTTTCCAGTTCGAATGCGATTTAATCCCAATTAAATCAAACTTGTCTTCAACATAATATTTATAACCAATATGTTTTAACCACCCGTTAGGCATAGCTTCAGAGAATCTATTTAAAATATCATAACTTGTAATAAAATGGTAAATGTTATTAGGAGCTATCGGGTCAACAATATGTCTTACACCACACCCATTAAATGTAACTGCAACAAAATTGTCATGGTGAATATTATTAGCTATATATGTTGTAATTGCACCAGCTAACGAATGCCCACAAATAATCATTCGCTTATCTTGTTTGAAATTTCTACTAACAAACTCAAGTGCTTCGTAAAATTGTTTTGGTTTAATTCCGAAAAATATTTTAAAATTAGTTAACCAGTCTCTTAAACTCCAAAAAGTGGTACCAGCAAATACAACATATATAGCGTCACTTTCTTCTTTTATATAGGCTTTAAGCCCACTGCTAGTTCTCATAAACTGTAAACCGTGGGCTCTTTTTTTATATATATCTTGACTAAAAGAAACACATTTTTTATATTCTTCTTTAGTTAAACACATGATATATCACCTACTCAGTCTTAGCTTTTCGTTTACGTTTTGGTTTTTCCTCTACTGTTTCTTCGATTGCTACAACTGCTACTTCTTTGGCTGGCATAGCCATTACTACAGGTTCATCTGCTGTTTGAATTTCACTAGCACCTACCGCTGTATGGTTTTTAATTACCGAAATTGCATTTTGATATAATAATTGTGAGTCAAATCTGACAGAAGCAAATACATGTGTTAAATCAGTATAATTTGCTGCCTGAGAGATTACCTGATGTTTAACCCCAATATTAATATCATTACGAAGGTTGGCGATAATAGCTTTGTCTAAAACAACAAACATTGCAGGAACTCCGCCTGATTTTGTTACATCATCTAAGTATTTATTTTCAACAACTGGAACACCAAAGAATTCTTGTTTTGATGAATCCCATTTGAATAATAAATGCCCAAGCTTATCTTCCATAATTTGCATTGTATTAATAAAAGATGGATGCGCTAATAATACGCATTGATTACGGAATTCTTGTGGTAATTTATAATAGGCAATGATTAACGTTTTAATATCTAAATTAAAATCTTTTTCATTTTCACCTCTAACAGTTTCAAAAGCACCATCGTCGATTGAATAATCAAGTAATCCTTTTGCTCCTGCCTTACTAGCATCATAGCCTTCAGCTTTTGTTCCTCGTACAATAACCTCTTCAATATAACCAGAAATTTTATCAGTAATTTCTTGTTGAATATATAACATGAAATTAAAGTTTGTATCAGCTAAAGCTTCATTTGTAATAGCAGAGCCAATTGCTAGTTTATAAGATTTTAAGTTAACTTCCTTGAATGTTCCATCAAAGTTATTAATTTTTTTACCTTCTTTATAGAAACCAGCTGCTTCAGGAGCTTTAACCTCAATAACTTCACGCCACTTAGCCTTATCTTTAACTGTTTTTATCTTCGTTAATAAATCTGTTTTATCAGAAATATATTGCATTACGAAGTTTCCAATTGTTAATGGCACTGAATCAGTATTTGCTTCAGCTGTATAATCACGTAATTCAAAATCTTGTAATTTAGCACCACGTTTTCCAATTTCTTTTAAAAATCGTTCTCTATCTGCCATCATGGTTCCTCCTTTCTAACCTAATTTAATAGCCGAAATAGCGCTATTTCTTGCGATTTTAGAGTCAAAATGGATTGAACCTTTAACTCCGATTAAATCATTTGCAGACCATAATTCTTTCATGATATCAATACTTAACCCGTTTTGCAATAAAACAGATAAAGCTTCTTTGGTATCAACGAACATTGCTGGAATATTTCCTTGTGTACCTAATTTAGGCATATGTTCTGAAACAACAATAGGACAATCAAATACTGTATTAATATCCATTGCTGCTTTGCCTTGAATTACAGACTCACCGCTACCACTTTTAAGTTGGCGTAAAGCATTTAAGCAAGAAGGACTACATAATAAGATTGCACGTTTTTGGTTTGAGTAATCAAGTTTACTGAACGCTTCTTCTAATTCAGCTAATTGGATTGTATCGCTAGCAGCTGTTACTGTTTCTTTAGCTCCATCTACAATGCTGTATTTTAATAGACCTTGGGGTTGTTGAACTCCAGTTCCATTGATTAAATACCATTCAATTGAATTATAGAATTCTTCACCTAAACGTTCAATAGCATATCCTAAGAAATCTGTGCTAGTATCATATAACGTTTCATTAGACATTCTATAGATTTCTGTTAATTTTTTAGCTCTTAAATTAACCTCGAAGAAATCAGAATCCTTAAAAGTAGTTTTCTTTGCATTTTCAGCTGTAATATCAAATTTATTAGCTTTATTTTTTTCGAATATTAATCTATGAGATTTAATATCAGATGAAATTAAGTTTGAGAAAAATAATAACGGAGAACAACTCTCTGCGTGTCTATAAATGTAATTATGTACATCTAAAGGAACAGAGTCAACACCTTTATTTTGATTATCAAGCGTTGAGTAGTCACGAGTTTCAATTGAATATTTTTTTCCTTTACTTAAAGTATCTAAAATATTTTCTCGTAATTCTCTTGTTGAAGTTACCTTCATAATGTAACCCCCTTACTCTTTCACTTTAATTGCAGAAATTGCACAATTGTAGATAATTTTTGAGTCAAATCTAGCTGTGGCTTTATATCCAATAACATCATTTGTAGCATATAATTCTGTTAATACTTGTGAGTCTAATGAACGACTTAATCCAACCTGAATCGCATCTGGAACATGAACAAACATAGCTGATACAGCATTTTCTGCTACTTTAGGCATAAATTCAGATGTTACAATACGTTTACCCATAATTGTATTTAAAACACCGCTATATGTTGGGTCTAATAAAGAACGTCCGATTTTATCTTCATTTAATGCTAATTCTTTTAATACAGAGTCATGGCATAAGAAAATAGTATCTTTGCTATCACGGTATTTTTGAGGTAAGTCATAATATGCTTTAATTACGTCAGTTGCTTTAATTTTTCCAGTTTCTTCTGTTACATTTTCAGCAGCACCACGTCCATCATATCCACCTAAAGCACCTGCAGATGTATCATAGCTTAATAACCCTTCAGGCTCACCAGCTGCAGCGCCTTTACCAGCAATAACTCCATATTCAAAACCTTTTAACATTGACTCAGTTAAACGTTCTGTAATATATGGAACGATATCGAAGTTTACATCTTCAATCGCTTCACGAGTAATTTTTGTGATTCCTGCTGCTTTTTTAGCGCGCAATTCAACTTTTTGGAATGTACCATCAACTTTAGGGATAGTAGCACCCTCTTTAACGAATCCAGCTTTTTGTGTTGGTTTAGCTTCTAATACAAAACGGAAAGCACCATCTAACATAATTTTAGGAGCCATACCAAAAACACCAGCATCTGCTTCACGTACAGCACGTAAGATTGTTGATGAAATAGTTTCAGGTACAGATTGTTTTCCTTTATCTAAAGAATTATGAGGAGCATCACCAGTACCTACGTTATACCCATCACCAGCTGCACGAGTTTCTGTAAATTCTAAATCAGCGACTTTTTTATCACCTTTAATAAGCATCTGCTTAATTTTAGCGTTAGTATCTTTGTTCACACAAACACTTCCTTTCATATTTTAAAAATAAAAAGGCGGAAATAAATCCGCCTATATTATATATTATGCTCCAGTTTTAATTGCAGAGATTGCAGCATGGTATTTAATTTTGCTATCGAAACGACCAACAGCTTTAATACCAGTGATATCATTTTCAGCATATAACTCAGTTAATACTTGTAATGAAACATCAGAACGCATATTAGCTACCATAGCTTCTTTTGGATTCACCCACATAGCAACAACTTTTTCAGCTCCTGCCCAGTTACCTAGTTCAGCGGTTCCAAAGTCTAATTCATAAGTTTCAACGATTTGTTTACCGAAGATTGTACGTAATTCCCCACTATAATCTGGTACTAATAATGAACGTTTATTTGCATCGTTAGTAATAGCCATTTGTTTAACGAACTCAGGATGAGCTAATAATACAGCACCTTGGCGCATTTGATGAGGTAATTTTAAATATGCTTCAGTAACAACATCTAAGATTTTAGCACCTTCAGCTACTGCTTTTCCAATTTCAGTTTCTTTTGCAGCATCAACTTGTTCACCAGCAACATATTTAACTAAACCTTGAGGTTGTTGAACTCCAGTTCCAGCAACAATATAATGTTCTAATGTTTTAGCAAACATTTCAGCTAAACGAGTAGATACGAATTGTGGTAAATTAAAGTTAACATCTTCAATTGCTTCGTTTGTTAATTTTGCAATTTCAGCAAATTTATAAGCACCTAATTCAATAACTTCAAATTCAGAATCTACTAATCCAATAGCAGCTCCTTCTTTTACTAATGACATAGCTTCTGGAGCAGTTTTTTCTTTAACAAAACGGTAAGCACCAACAGACATTTGGAAATCAACCATTCCAACAATTGGAGAATAGTGTGAGATTGCTTTTAAAATCATGTTAGAAATTGTTAAAGGTGCAGAGTCAGAACCTTTATGTTGTGTATTATAACCAGCATCTCCAGTTCCTAATTGATAGTCGCGAACTTCTACATTAGAAATATCAGCGTTATTTTCTTTTAATAAACCAACTAAAGATTGGCGTTCAGTTAATTCTTCTTGTGTGTATTTACGAATTTCCATTCTTAAATTCCCCCTTAGGCTTTATTAAAGACGGCAGAAATAGCGCCTTCTTTTCTTAAATTACAATCAAAACGAACAGTAGATTTAATTCCATATAAGTCGTTTTCAGCGTATAATTCTAATAAGTTAGTAAATTCAATATTTCTATTTAATCCAACTTCTACAGCTTCTTGTAAGTTAACCCACATTCCGATACAAGCCCCTGAAGTTTTCCAAGCAGGCATATCAAATGATTGTACGATAGGTTTACCCATTAATGTGCTAGGTACATCTTCTTTGAAACTAGCTACCATATAATGTTTAAGTTCATCTTTTAACATAATCATTGCATCGTATACAGATGGGTGACATAAGAATACCATTTCTTCACGCATATGATGTGGCATATTATAATAAGCTGAAATAATATCATCAATAGTTAATGTATCTTTAGTAGCTAATGTATGTTTTTTAGCATCATTTAATTTAGCTGTTTTAGCGTCAACAAAGTTTGCTTTTAATAAACCTCTTTGAGTTGAGCGTACTCCACCAGCATCTGTTGCTTCTCCAGCCACGATTGCTTTTTCGATAGCTTTACGAGCAGATACATATAAACGTTCAGTAATGAATCCGATAGCATCAAAATTAACATCTTCAGCCATTTCACGAGTAAATTTAGAAATTGCAGCGTGTTTTTTAGCTCTTAATTCAACTTTAGTAAATTCAGAGTCAGTAAATGAAATCGCTCCACCTTCTTTTACAAGTTTCATTTTAGCTGGTGTATCTTTTTCTAATACAAAACGGAAATCTCCACTAATAGGGACAGTTGTTACTCGAGATAATAAATCAGTATTATGGTCAACTGCTTTTAAGATTTGTTCAGAGATAGTTAAAGGAACATTTGCTTTACCTTTGTTTTCGTCATTACTAATATTATAATCACGATATTCGAATTCACCAATAGCATTAGAACCAGAGTCTAATAACTTGATAAATGCTTCACGGTTATCTAAATTAGAACGAATTTCTTCAACATTTTCTTGAACTTCTAATGAGCGATTTTCTAATTCAGCCATACCATCTTCAATTTGTTTAGATAAATCAGCAATTTGTGCCGCTAATGAAGTGAATTCTTCACCGTTTTTAACATCTTCCATAGCACGCGTTTCTGTAATACCAACAAATAAAGATGATTGCTTTTCAATTAAATCATTTTTTTGTTCTTTTAAAGCTTTAATTTCATTAAGCTTCATCCTCAATCACCTCTTTTTGATTTTGTAATGATTCTAAAAATTTCTGAACTTCCTCATCAATGGGTTTAGTTTGTTCTTCTTCTTTTACATCATCTTCTTTTTTATCTTCAACCTCAGATTCTTCAGATACAGTATTAGTATCTTCTTGAGTTTGTTCAGCAGGTTTTAATTTTTCTACAATCATATTAACAAGTAATTCATAATCAAACTCAGATGCTTTAGCAGTAACAATAACATCATCTTGCTTATCCTCTTCAGCAACTTCTTCAACAACTTCTTCAGTTACTTCTTCTGTTGTATCTTCAGCTTGGTTTTCAGCGGTTACTTCATCTTGTTTTGTATCTTGTTCTTCTTCAACGACAGTTTCTTCGCTTGATTGTAATGCTTTTTGTTTTTCTTGGAACATTTCAAATAGTTTATCTGCAAATGCTTTAAATTCTTCGCTTTCAAAATCCATACTACGAACTTCAGAAAGTAAGTTTGTTTCAGCAACTTCAATATAATCAGGTCCATTTTCCGCACTACGAACTTCAACTAATGTTCCACCGTATGCAGGACGTGAATTAATTAATACAGAAACCTCACTAATTAACGCTTTTGTGATACTTCTAATACTATAACCATCGGCATCTTCCCATTTTTCTTCTTTTTGAGTAAATCCGAACGAGAATCCATCACCGTATGCACGAATTTCTTCAGCTAATTCTTTATCATAAATAATAGCGTCCATTTTTACATCATTGTCTTCAATCCATAATGATAATGTACCATTTTTAGTCGTAGCATATGATTGTTTTGTATCATGGTTAACTAATAGGCGAATTTCATTGTTTTCTGTAATAGCTTCTTCCCAAGCTTCTTTAGAGAATTTTTCAATAAACTGCCCACCTTTTCGACGTAACATTTTAGATGCAGTTCCAATTTTGTGAACAATACCGGTAATTTTAACACCATTATTAATAGCTCTTAATTCAATATTTGACATGTATTTCACCCCCGTTATCATTATACAAGACTAGCTCTAATAATTAATGAACGGTCGGTAACAAAATAGCCATATTGGATATAAAAAAATATAAAAAAAATAGGAAAAACCGTTAGGTTCTTCCTATAAAAACATCATTTTATTAGTTTTAATTATTAAAAATAAATTGTTAGAATACCATATTGAATAGTTTCCTCATGAGTTTTTAAAATTTCTTTGTCTGTTAATCCTTGCATTGGTTGACTAATAAATACTTTCATTTAAACATCTTCTTTTACTTTTATATAAAGTTAAATTCTAATCTTCATCTATTAAACAATGTAATGAACGTTTAATTAGTTTAGATGTTTCTTGTAAATCATAATACTCTTCATATTTGTCTTTTAATGTATTACTTTTACGAATTTCATTTAATTTTTCATCATATTTAGTATCTAATGTTTCTAGGTTTGTTAATAATTCATTGTACTCTCTTAAATCAAGTATAATAGCCTTTTTCATATTTTCTCCCCTAAAAATTAAATAATGTTTTACACGAATACAATATAATACATTGATATACTAACCTATCATGATTATCAAGATAAACGTTAGTAGAAATATTACTAACGTTTTTATCTTTAATAAAATCATTTACTTGGTTATCTATATCATTTACCGAATAACTTTCGAATGTTTTAACCCTTTGCGCCATAACTATTTAACTCCCTGTAATTTGCAACATTTAATTACATTTTTCATTAACATTGAAGTTGTTAAGATACCAACTCCACCTGGAACAGGTGTAATATTAACATCGTATTCTTGTAAAATATCTTCTGTGTTACAATCCCCACATAGTTTACCATTTTCATCACGATTAATACCAACATCTACAATAGTTTGGTTATTGTTAAAATATAAAGCATCAAACATTTTAGCTCTACCAACTGCACAGATAACAATATCACTATCTTTAGTATGTTGCTCAATTTCTTTTGTTCGAGAATGTGCAATAGTAACAGTTGCATTGGCGTTTAGTAATAATTGAGCCATTGGTTTACCGAATAGGTTAGAACGTCCAATAACTATTGCCTTTGAACCTTCGATTTTATCACCGTTTTCTTCTAAAATACGCATAACTCCAGCTGGTGTACATGGTATAATAGCATTATTTAAATCCCCAATAGCTAACAATCCTTGATTAGCAACAGTTAAACCATCAACATCTTTATATGATGGAATAAGTGCAATAGCCTTATTGTCATCTAAATGCTTTGGTAATGGTAATTGTAATAAAACACCATTAACATCAGCTGAATTAGACAACTCTTTAATTGTGTCTTCTAAACTTTCTTGCGTTGTATCATGAGGTAACCGTACAATTGTTGATTTAATCCCAACTTCCTGACATACCTTATGTTTATTATTAACATATGTTTGACTTGCTTTATCATCTCCGACGATAACCACAACTAAATGTGGTTGCGTCTGGAATTGTGCTACTTCTTCACGTACTTCATCTTTAATTTTTGCTACGATTTCTTTACAATTAATAATTCCCATCTTCTATTCCTCCGTGCTTAATCCTTGTGTTAATTCTTCAAAATGCGGTAACGTTCTAATCCAATCACAGAACTCTTGCCACTCAGGTAAACGATGTGTTTTACGTTGTTGTAGTACTGTTTTTAAAGCACGATAGTTAGTAGTTAATCTAGCTGTCAATTGGAAACCTGCAGGTGTATTATATAATACTTTTAAATAACCTTCTTTTGTTGGGTTTTCGTTATATTCTGCAATATATTTATTACATAAATCAATTGTTTCATTTGTTACATAATCA
>UMDY01048296.1_pt1 | contig 9826 bp, 17 predicted proteins | sample 1964591 | NCBI WGS metagenome assembly UMDY01 (sample SAMEA4836004, study PRJEB28245) | human gut metagenome | biome: gut microbiome; material: fecal sample | place: Denmark | collected 2008
GATACGCTGGCAACGATCATGCAGGATGCAGACGCGCCCGCGCAGACCCGCGTAAGCGCCGCAGCAGAGATTTTGCGACAGACAGTGAAGTACACGGAGATCACAGACATCATGCAGCAGCTTGACGAGCTTGAAGCATGGCGAAGGGAGCAGGAACAGCGATGAAGAAAAATTTTGATATCCGCCTTGCGGCGTTGCGGGAATACCTCAGGTCGCTGTCAGCCGATGAAACCACTTTTATTGTCGAGGGCGGCGGCGAATTCCACACGTCGGAGGATCCATTTTCCTACTTGCTGGAACACGGCGCATATACCCATGACGGGCAGCGCATTGTCTTATTTCTGCACCCAATCGAGGGCGTAGACCCGTTGAGCCTTTCCCTCTATGAAATGCTGGATGAAGCCATTGAGCGCGGCAAGCTGGAATTGCCAGCGCTGGAAAGTGACGAGATCGGAGGTAAAGCCTTTGAATAACGGAATTAAAGCCCGCATTGCCTCTTTACAGGCGATAGCAGCGCAGAAGCAAAAGGGCGCAGCAATTATGACCTTGCTTGAAAATGGCGCGTGGGCGGCTTGCAGAGCGCCGCAAAGCCCTGCAAAGGTGTTCCAGACGGAACAGGCAGCACGAGATTATTTATCAGACTGCGATAGCGTTATCATTATTGACCTTTAAGAAAAAACAGCGCGGCAGCGCATGAAAAAGAAAGGAATTTTGATATGAATTTTGAAGCCAACATTGAAACCGCTGATAGCGTAAAGGAAAAGGTAAAGGCCGCTTTCGGCTTTGATCTGAGAAGTGCCCTTGACCTTGTGAAACGCAACGACTATGACACGGACGAGCAGTATTTGGACGCTTGCGCCCGCGCAGAGTTGGAACGCAGCAGCCCCGAATACAGAGCAGCCAGAAGCCGCCTTAAAGCTGAATACCATGCACGGCAAGAGGAACAGGAGCGCAAGGCACAGAGCGAAAACTATAAAGCAATCCGCAGCAGAGTGAGCCTTGATAGCGTAGACAAGCACAATATTGACGAGGAAGCCGCCGCACTTGCCCGCCGCGATCTTTCCGCAAATCGTATTGCCGCGTCCGCCCTGGGCGTGACCATTGAGAAGTACGCGGCAGAGCTGACGGAAAAAGCAAAGGACAGTAAGGCCAGCAATGCGCTTTTTAATGCTATGTTGCGTGGTCAACTGTAAGGAAAGGAGAACACACCATGAGCCAGTTTAACATTTATGCCCGAAAGCTCGATACAGCTTTCAAAGAAGCCCGCAGCGAGTACAACACCGTTTTCCGTGCGCTCCAAGAGGCGCAGCAGGCCAGCCGTGACGCTAACGCATGGAAGCCCGGAGACAGCGCCGAGGAAAAGCAGATTAGAACAACCCGCGCAGCGCTAAAGCTGCATGACGCAGAAGCCACCTTTAACGAGGTGAGCGCCCGCGTTTGGGACAACTTCAAGGCCACGCGCCGCACGATCCGCGCAGAGCTGGAACAGGCAGTACGCGCCGCCAATATTGCAAATCCTGACGCGATCGACAACAACGCCCTTGAGCTGATGAAAACCGGCGTTCTTTCCCCGGCTGATTACTCCGCGTTCATGGCGCGATTCGACAGCAACCACACCATGTTAAAGCTAGTTGGTCACTACGCAGCCGAAGCCGCAAAGACTACGGACAGCCGCCGAGAGGCCGCAGCCCTTAACGCTATCGCTCTTGACTGCCAGAGCGGGGAGGGCGCAGTCATGCGGGCATGGGATAGCATTTCGGCAATTTCTGACAGTTGCGGCGACGGGGACGGCTACCGGCGCAAATCGCCCGGTGTAATTGTCAGCATGAGCGAAAAATGGGACGATCTCGCGGGCGAGGCCGTGGAGAACTTCTGATTTTCGATAAGCGGCAGAGATCAACATTCTGATACATAGCTTCCTGAAAACAAATTTAAGGAGAGATAAAATGGAACTTAGTTTTGCAAACGGCGTGCAGGAATACACCGTACACGGCGTTAAGGGCGATGTGGTCATTCGATTCAACCCTACTGACGGCACGTTTATCCAGCGTCTTTACAACGCATTTGATACGCTGGATAAGAAACAGGATAAATACGCAGATGAGGTGCAGAAGTGCGGCGACCGCGTTGAGATTTTCAACATTGCTGACCGCCGCGACAAGGAGATGCGCGAGATCATCGACGGCCTCTTTGAAACGCCTGTGTGCGATGACATTTTCGGCAGCATGAATCTTTACGCGATGGCGGACGGTCTGCACGTGTGGACAAATTTCCTGCTTGCGCTGATGGACGAAACGGACAGCGCCTTTGCTCGTGAACAGAAAGCAACGAATCCGCGCATTCAGAAGTACACGGCAAAGTATCGCCGATGAATTGGGGGTTGCCGTCCTCCGTCGAGATCGGCGGAGAGAACTATGAAATTCGCACGGACTTTCGCGTTATCCTCGATATCTTCGTAATGCTGAGTGATCCTGATTTGAGCGGCACTGACCGCGCAGAGGGCATCTTGCAGATGTTCTATGTCTCGCCCGAGGATATCCCGCCGCAGCATTTGCAAAAGGCGGTAGACGCTTTCTCGTGGTTCCAGAACGGCGGACAGGAGCCGGACAAGAAAAAGTCGCCGAAGCTGGTTGATTGGGAGCAGGACTATCCGCTGATCGTCCCGCCCATCAACCGGATATTCGGGCGGGATATCCGCGAAATTCCCTATAACGCGGAGGCCAACACCGGGGGCGTCCATTGGTGGACGTTCCTCGGTGCATATCAAGACCTCGGCGACTGCACCTTTGCACAGGTCGTGCGCATCCGCGACAAAAAGGCACGTGGCAAGCTGCTTGAAAAGGATGAACGCGAGTGGTACCGCAGGAACAGCGATATCGTGAATATGAAACGCCGACTCAGTCAGGCAGAAGATACGACCTTTTCTAAGTGGCTGGGGGTGGGAAAGGAGCCTGTGAATGGCAAATGCTGACGGCAGCGTGATCTTCTCCTGCGACTTGGATTCGACCAAAGCGCAAAAGAAGCTCAGCAAGCTGCGTGATAAGATATCCGAACTGAATAGCGAACTTGAAAAGGAAACGGGCAATAAGCTGAACATTGAAAAGCGGCTCGACGCCGCATCTCAGGCGGCAAAGGCGACGGAAGAGCGCGTAAAGGCGTTGAGGAAAGAGGTCGAACGGCTGAACGACCGCGAATGGATCCAAAAACAGGGCTTTACGCAGAACGAATATCAGGCCAAAGTGCTCGACCGCCGCGCCGCTGCGGAGGCGGAGCTCAAACAGCAGGAAGTGCTTTTGCACACGCAGACGAAGGAGGTCAAAACGCTTTCGGCTGCTTACGAAGAGACGACCGCCAACATCGACAGCATGACTGTAAAGCTCGACAAAGCAAAAGTCGCTGCCGGTGAGTTGATCGCTAATACGGAGCAGGAACGCAGGGAGCGCGAGGCGGAGAATTCCGCGCTTGCCAAAGCGGGCCAGTATGCCGCGCGTTTCAGAGATCAGGTCAAGAGTTTAGCGCGCTCTATGCTTGTATTCTCAGTCATCACGGCGGCGCTCATGGCGCTACGCAAGCAGATCAAGGCGGCTATTGCGACCAGCGCAGAGGCATCCGACGCTTTTGCCCGCCTCAAAGGTGCGCTGCTGACATTAGCTGCGCCGCTGATGGATGTGCTGATCCCGGCGCTGACGTGGCTAATGAATCTGCTTGCGGCCATTGTGTCGGAGATCGTGACGATCATTTCGATTCTGAGCGGTAAGTCAAAGAAGAGCATGGAGGCATCGGGCAAAAACCTCTACAAAGAGGCTGCCGCCATTGACGCGACCGGCAAGGCGGCAAAGGAAGCGACAGACGCGCTCGCGGCGTTCGATGAGATCAACAAACTCAGCACGACAACGTCCGTTGGCGGCGGTGGCGGCGGAGCATCCGCCATTGCGCCGGACTTTGATTTTGACGAAGGGCCCATGATGGAAAAGCTCGACAAGGTGTTCCAGAAGATCAATGATATCTTTAAGACCATCCGCGCGGGGCTTGAGATCGTCGTGGATGACCTAAAATGGAGCTTTGACAAGAAAGTTATCCCCAAGAGCAAGGCAACATGGCTGACCGTTTTAACGGCGCTGCTCGGTGCAACACTCGGCGCGGCGTTCGGCGGCATCACGGGCGGCGTCATCGGTTTATCCCTCGGTGTGCTGCTGGGGCTGTACCTTGTGGGCCTTGACCCCGAAACATGGAAGCAGACCATAGACGGAGAAACCGCCATGATCGCCGTCGTAACGGCCTTACTTGGCGCGCTGCTCGGCGGTGTGTTCGGCGGCTTCATCGGCAGTGTGATCGGACTTAGTCTTGGCGCGATCCTCGGCCTGTATATCTCTGGCTTTGCCGAGGATGACAAGGAGCACGGCGGCAAGAGACAGCTTCTTTCCGAACTCATCGTCGTTCTCTGCGCGCTGCTCGGTGCGATTATCGGCTCTATCGTGTCTCCGGGCATCGGTACAGTTGTCGGTATGGGCCTCGGTATTCTGCTTGGACTGAGCATTTACAGTGTCCGCAAAGACCCAAAGAAGGGTACGCAGCGGCTTGTGAGTATTGGGCGCAGCGTATTGCTTGGACTGTTGGCCGGTGTTCTCGGTGTCAGCCTTGCGGCGCTTGGTATCGTCAGCGCGGGCACGGCGTTCATCATCTCGGCGGCGATTGGTCTTGCCCTCAAGTTCTTTGTCGATAGTGTGGACGATTCCAAAGTCAGAAAGGCAACGTCCGGCTTTACCGGTACGCGCGTATCAACAAAGGCACCGGCGCGCAGCCGTCGCGTGGCGGCGCAGAGCTTAGACGGCAATGCGCCTGTGTACAACGAGATCCCAGCGCTTGCGAGCGGTGCGGTCATCCCGCCGAACCGAAAGTTTCTTGCCGTGCTGGGCGACCAGAAGAGCGGAACGAACGTCGAAGCGCCGCTTTCGACCATCAAGCAGGCCGTCATGGAGGCACTGGCACAGGGCAGCCGCGAGCCCATCAATGTGAACCTCGTTGTGGATGGTAAGACGCTTGCCCGCGTGGTCGTTCCCAACATCAACAACATGACGCGCGCAGCCGGTAAGCCCGTGCTGCTGTACTAACGGGAAAGGAGACTGCAAATGTTTATCTTCGGCTATGATGTCGTGCTCGAGCGACTGGAACGAGTGATCCACCAGCTCGTGGAGCTGCAGACGGCGGAATGATAGGAAGTTGAGGCAGTAATGAGAACAAAAAGCGATTCTGAACACCCGCTACGTGAGCTTAGTAAAGAAGAGATTGCGGAACTTTTTGCGAACCTCGAGCCTATTGAACTTCCGGATGGACCGCTCACAAATGAGGGAGAACCGTGCGTAATCACAACTTGCACATTGACAGAAGAAGAACTTGGACTCAAGAACCATGCAAAGAGAGGAAAGGTTTGCGCAGAGTAAAAAAGAGGACTGCACCGTTTTGTGCAGTCCTCTTTTCGCTTACAGACAATTCAGTTTTTCACAAGCCTTGTCCGACTGAATGCAATCCTTCAATGGACAGGTGAAGCAGCTTGCGCTATATTCGCAAGTGGCCTGCTGCGGTTCCTCGCGGCGCGCCGGGGGCATAGCAGCCTTTTTAGGCGGTTCGGCTTTTTTCTTTGACGAGGCGGCTTTTAGCGGCGCGGTGCGGCGCTTATAGGTCGATGGTGTGGAATATGCGGCGAGCTTGTCAATCAGGTCATGTGCTCGGAGGCACGGGCTATTTGCGCTCATCTGTTTGCACCTTCTTTCCGAAAAGTTCACGTTCGCGCTCGACGGTCATGGTAGCGCCGACAAGCAGCACCTTTCCAACCGGCGTTTGCACGACAGGATAGAATCTATCGGTATCGTTCATAGCGTGACCTCCATGCTCTGCATCAGCTCTTTGACGGATACGCCGGACAGATCAGCGACAAAGGAAAAGCGCGTGCCGCGCTGACGGTACGCAGCCCCGCAGCACGGGCAGACAAACACCGTGGCGGCGCTCATCAGCGGCGTCGTACAGCGGGCGCAGTATAGGAGTTTCATGCGGACACCTCGCTTTCTGCGTCTTTAGAGAGACGTCCAAAGGCTTTCCAGAGGTCTTCTTTGTTTTGAAGAAACTCTGCATCCAACTGAGATAGACGGCGGTAAATTCCATACAGCGCGTCATAATCGGCCTCGGTAGGCATATCCACGCCCTGCGTCAACGCGACCCAGCTTTGCCGCACGGATTCGATAGCGCAGTGCATCAGGAATTGAATCTCATCCGTGTCGGAGAGCAGCTCGAGCAAACTGTTATCCATTGCAGGCCTCCTTGCTTCCTCTGAGAGTGATTCCCAGACGTTTAGCCGCAAGCTCGAAACATTCCTCCGGCGTTTTTGCGGGATCCTCTTTTAAAATTCTAATTGTCTCTAAAAGAATACGGCATTCATTGTCGGTCAATCCCAGAACATGGCGTTTAAGTTCTTGGCGCGCATTCTGTAAGCTCTTCTCAGCCATTGCTCATTGCCTCCTTATATCTGCTGCGAATAAAATTGACTGCTTCTTCTGAAGTGTCAGGGTAAGGATACTCCTGCTGAAGGCTACGAATTATTTTGATGGCCCGTTTCAGAGTACCCTTACTCTCACCGTCAAATTCGGCTATAAATGAAGACATCGGTTGTGTTTCTCCAACAATACAAATTGTCACGGCTATAAAGGCAAGATAATGTGAGCGCCCCATCCGTCGTACAGCTTGGACACCTCTTAGAAATTCACGTTCTTCTGCGGACAAATCTGTTAAATTCATTTTGCTTTCCTCCTTGTTTTCTCTGCGGGAGGTCGGTATAATACCGATACCGGCCTCCATGTGGTGGTTGGTGGTTACGGCTCTCTGTGCCTTGCTTTGGACAGCGGTGGTACAGAGGGCTTTTTCTTATGCTCGGATCAGGTTCCCTGTCTTGCGTGGTTGTATTATAGCATATAGATATCTATATGCAAGATGGCATTTAGCATAAAGATATCGGTATATACTTGTGCTATTTGCATATAGATATCTAACGCAATAAAATGTATAATAAACTAACAAGGAGGTGTTGCTATTGGGCGGAAAAAATAGCTACGAAAGCATTAAGCGTTACGAAGATAAGGCCTATGATAAGGTGCTTGTTCGTTTTCCAAAGGGTAAGAAAGATATCATCAAAGCCCACGCAGAAGCCCACAGCGAGAGCGTAAACGGCTTTATCAACCGAGCCATAGACGAAGCCATAGAGCGCGACGAAAGCGCTCCTGCGGCCTCTGAGGGGCAAGGAGAGGGATAATAGAAGAGCGGAGGACGATTCCTCCGCTCTTACTGCATATATTGCGAAATGTCTTAAAGGTCGGATTTGAAATCCGAGCCTTTCGGTGCATTGAGGGCCTCATCTGAAATGAGACCCTTGCAACCGTCCAGATCAGGCGCTCACTGCGCCGATTTGAAATCCGAGCAGTGAAGCTCGTTTCGATTTGAGATCGAGACGAGCAGAAAGAACTTAGGCATTGATAGCGGTTGGATATTTGCCCTTGCAATCGTGAATGAAGAGTAATATTATCAAAAATAAATAAAAGTGGTATTAGCTAATGGTAAATATCGTCGTGCGGCATATTATATTGCATTAAGGAATACACAAGATGTAGCGGTTGACGCTTTAGTTGAAAAATGCTATAATAATTTCTCCACAGGGAGAAAGATTATCACTGTGAAGGGAGGATATCTATGTCGTACACAAGGCAAATAGGTTATTTAGTCAGCAGGGCCATAGAACAGGATCCTGCGAAAAAAGATCAGTTCCTTTCGGTACTAAACATGACACCGGAAGATATGGACAAACTTTGCGTAGGGCGTCTGATTCCGACACTTACTGAGGAAGATAAAATTGTAGAGATTTTGGGCCTTCATATCCCGAATCGGGCTCAGTATGATGCTGATGCTTATCAGAGCGTAGTTCACTGCATGACGCCGTTTTCGGATACGCATAATTTAGATACGATCATGGACTTCATCGATGCTTATATCGATGCGAAGGAAACGCTGAACGTATAACGGCAAAGGTCTTAATGGTAAGCAAAAGCGCTCTTTTGCTTACCATTTTTATTAGGGAGGCAACGCATGGGCTATTATGACGATGTACAAAAACTTCCTGAGCAAAGTGTATTGAATATTCAAAAGTTTATTGACGAAAAAAGAAAATTGCTCGAAAAATCGGAAGAATTTGTCAATCCGATACTCAGAGAGGATATTTTTGATTTGCTCAGTAAGGAATGCACGGTTGTATATTATCCTTTGAAAGCTGAAGAAAACGACGGATTCCATGTTCAAATGCCAGTCAACGGGATAAAACAGCATTTTGTGTATATCAATACAGCCAAGCCGCAGGAAAAGCAAATCTATGCGGCAGCGCATGAACTAGGCCATATTTGGACTGACAATGGGCGAAAAATTGGCGAGGCACCGCAATGCCCGGAGGAAGATGATTTGCTAATGAACCGCTTTGCTGCGGAATTACTGATGCCAGCGGAGCTTTTTGGATCACTTGCAACGAAGAAGCTGGCAGAATTTAGCGACAGTCCCGGCCAAATTTCAGAGGACAACTTTTTCCGTGTAGCCGCTTTTTTAATGGATGAATATTTTGTGCCATTTTACGCGGTGGTTCGCCGTCTCGGTGAATTAAAGATTATGACTTGGGATACTTGCAGTGATATTGAAAATAGGCTTTATAAAGAAAATCCGGACGGAGAAAAGATGTTAAGAGACTGCATAAATGAGGGCGGATATTCAAAGCTGCTTGCAAAGCCCAGCGAGAAGAGAAGCATGACAGGATTTACAGAATTATTGAACCGTGCAGAGGAAATCGGACTTTTCCGCCCTCAAAAGGTGACATACCTACGTAAAGAGCTCAATCTGCCGAAGGTGGGTGACTCACAGAAAATGCTTCCGCTTATAGAGAGATAATACCGAGGTTAATAAGACAGGTAAGTGATATTATGCAGGCAGTACTGGATGCTGATTTTATCAATAAAATTGACGAAATAAAGAGCACTGACACAAAGCAACTGTTTCGAAAACTTATGAAAGAATTGAATTGTACACCAGTTGTTCATCCTTATGTGATGTCACATGAACTATTTAGTTGCAATCTGGCACAGGATATGATAGAAGAAGGTCTGCTTAGATCCGTAGATTATAAAGAATTTTTGCCTGATGATAAGAGAGAAGGATATGAACAAAGGTTTCGTGATCTTTATTGGGATATGACCTTTGAGGAGAGCGGGCAGGGCATCGAAGCACACGATAATATCTTTATACGGCACGCTGGATGCAGCTACGGTGAAGTGCACTCGGTACTTATGGCGGCAGAATTAGGGATACCGGTCTTTTATTCTAACGACCACAGTGGAAAAACCCTTTGTAACCACTTTCGTAATCTTGAATCGAAAACAATACATGAGATTTGCGAGGAGTATAAAGGGAAGGACGGCAGCATAATTACAGCAAAGGAATGGAAGTACCTGTGTCATTCCACATAAGAGGAAGATACATAAAAAATTAGATAGATCACGGTTGCAAATTGAAGTATGTCTGTGGCACATTTGAGATAAAAAGAATAAAATGCTTTTCGCATATTTTGAGTTCAACAAAAATTCAACTCCGTTACGAAAAGTCCTGCTATTTTACTCGACGATATAAAACGATGATTTTGAAAAAGTGAGTAATATCAATACTTTGCGGGACGTTGCACTACGATAGCAAACACTTTGTTTGGAACTCATAACCCGGAGGCCGTAGGTTCGAGTCCTGCCTCCGCAAC
>UMDY01035368.1_pt1 | contig 9756 bp, 8 predicted proteins | sample 1964591 | NCBI WGS metagenome assembly UMDY01 (sample SAMEA4836004, study PRJEB28245) | human gut metagenome | biome: gut microbiome; material: fecal sample | place: Denmark | collected 2008
GGAAGAACAGGAGTGTGCCGATGAACTGGATGAAGAAATCCGCAACCTGACAAAGCAGGCAAGTCAAAAAACATACATAGGCGGTCTGACCAAGGAATGTGTAGATGCTTTTGTCAGCATGGTTTATCTGTATGACGATCAGACGATGAAAGTTGAGTTTAACTGTGAGGATGTGATTCGGAGAGCATTGGAAAAGTATGGCGCATAACTGCATAGAAACAGCAAGGTGAGCAAAAAGAATGCCCGTCTGGTTGAGAGGATTCGTAAATCTTCTCGATCAGGCGGGCATTTCATTCCGTAGGAATGACTTTGACCGCATAAGCCACAGACAGCACCCCGGTGTAATCCGAAGTGCAGCTGTGTCTTATGCGGGCTTTTTTGTTATATGATCAGCGGGCTACAAAATCAGATTCCCAAACCGTACAGTATGGCTTTCATCTCTCTTACCATCCGAGTGAGAATTTCCTGTTCGATTTCATTGCAGTCCAAGAGAAGACGGTGAATTTCGGAATTTGAGGTTGAAGTCGAGTGCATCAAACTATCTACCAGCAAATCATCAGTCGATACGTCAAGAGCATTGGCAATATCAACCAGTGCATCAAGACTTGGGCGTTTGATAGCGGATTCGATTACGCTAATATGTTTTCGTGTCATGTTAAGCTGCTCTCCAAGGGCCTCTTGCGTGATACCAGCTTGTTTTCGGGCATTTGAAATGCGCTTGCCCAAAGCTTTATAATCAGTAGCCATGTGCTTTTCTCCTTATGATTCCCCGCATAAGGCAGTACAATTATCTCGCATGATGGTAGGCAGAGCAACTCTATATCAAAGGTTCTAAGACCGCAAAGGGACACACTGCTAGCTGCTCTGTGGTCTTAGGCTGTTTTGCTACCTACTGGGTAGCAAAAGGCAACTCATGCTACCTGATGGGTAGCAGTCAAAACGCAACGAATGCTTTATAATAGAGGTAGGAAAAGACTGCAAATAGGAAGGAAAGACGATGGCGGACAAGGTAGAAAAAAGAATTCTTACATTATATAGTGATGTGCAGGCAACTTCTGTTCACTGGTTGTGGTATCCATTCATTGCAGTGGGAAAGATAACATTGCTACAAGGCGATCCCGGCGATGGAAAGTCAACCATGATGATGAATCTGATTGCGGAACTTTCTAAGGGTGGGAAAACACCGGATGGAAAGCCTGTTGGGACGCCGCAGAGGGTTATCTACCAGTGTTCGGAAGATGGAGTATCAGATACCATTAAACCCAGACTGGAAAGATGTGGCGCAGATTGTAGAAAAGTAGCTTTTATCAATGAAGAAACATACAGTGGTCTAACACTGGATGATGAGCGTATCCGTCAGGCAATCATTGAATTTCGCCCACGGCTTGTAGTTATAGACCCGATTCAGGCGTATTTAGGAAGTGATTCTGACCTCCAGATTGCAGGGAGAGCCAGAAAACTGATGCAGCGTCTCGGAATGTGGGCTTCAGTATATGATTGTGCCATTGTGCTGATTGGTCATCTCAATAAGAAAGAGGGAACGAAAGGTTTGTACCGAAGCCTTGGCAGCATAGATGTGGTTGCTGCTGCGCGAAGTGTTTTGCAGGTGGAGCGTGACCAGAAAGATACAGATATTCGTATTGTTCGGCAGATAAAAAACAGTTTGGCTCCGTCTGATGGAGAAATTCGGTTTTCTATAACAGCGGAGATGGGTTTTCAATGGTTGGAGTGCAAGAGCACATTCGTTTCATCGGAACAACCGAAAGTGCCGGAATTTGAGTCAAAAACAGAAAAGGCAGCATATCTGATAAAAAAGTTGCTTTCTGATGGCGATATGAGAGCAAGAGAAATCTATATGCGGATGAAAGATGAAGGAATCAGCCGCAGAACCGCAGAAAATACGAAGAAAGAACTCGGTATCCGAAGTTATCGGAAGATGCGACAGTGGTATTGGAGCATCCATACGGGAGAATGAGGAAAAGCACATGATTACCGGTGAAGTAGAAGCAGTAGACCGTAAGCAAAAAATCAGAGACCGCTATAAGGGCGTAGATATATCGGAATTGGAAGTCATTCCCGCCAAAATCATAGAGGATTTGGAAACAAGTTCTGTGATTCGGCGTGTGGCAGCATATATCCGTGTTTCCACGGATAATGATGAACAGACTTCTTCGTATGAACTTCAGAAAAACTATTATACGGATTATATTCAGGCACAGCCGGGATGGGTATTTGTTGGAATCTATGCGGATGAGGGCATCAGCGGCACATCTCTGGAACACCGAAAAGGGATGCAGCAGTTGATTGAGGACTGCAAGGCAGGCAAGATTGACCTTGTTCTTACAAAATCCATTGCCCGTTTTGCTCGAAATATCGTTGACTGCCTTTCTGTGATTGAACTTCTGAAAAATCTGAATCCGCCTGTGGGTGTGAAATTTGAAGCAGATAATATCTATACGCTGGACAGCAATGGACGCATGATTCTGACGATTCTGGCATCTGTGGCAGAGGAAGAATCGCATTCCAAATCTATCATTATGAACTGGTCGATTGATCGGCGGTTCAGCCGTGGCCTGTTCCTGACCCCTGCATTGCTTGGATACGATAAAGACGAGGAAGGCAACCTTGTAATTAACCCGGAGGAAGCACAGACGGTAAAGGTGATTTACTACCTGTACCTGAATGGATATTCGCTTACGGAGATTGCAACTCTTTTGATGGAGTATAGCCGTAAGACGAAGTTGGGACGTGTGGAGTGGAATCCCGGTACACTTGCAGGTGTTCTGGCAAATGAGCGCCATTGTGGTGATGTACTGGCAAGAAAGACCTTTACACCGAACTTTTTGACGCATAAATCAAAGAAAAACAACAATGATCGGACACAGTACAGGCAGAAGAATCACCATGAAGCCATTGTTTCCAGAGAAGTTTTTAATGCAGCCAATCATCTGCGGGCATCCCGCAATTATTCAAAGAAAAACAGACCCTTGCCCGTGTTGAGCGTGGTTGAAGATGGGATTTTGCGAGGATATGTGCCTTTTGATAAGGATTGGACAGGTTTTTCGGCAGAAGAATACAGGGAAGCCTCTGAAAGCGTGATGAAAGAACCGGATGTCACTGTTACTGCGGATGTGAAAAAGCGTCTTGATCTGACGGGCTATGAAATAGTCAGGGTACAGTATTTTTCTACTATGCAGAATCCGGCTATGACGATTTCTAATGGACGATTGCGCTTTAACACCGCTTGCTTGAAAAAGTTTGAAAATGTTGAATATGTGGAGCTGCTGCTAAATTCTGTTGAACGCTGCATTGCCATTCGCCCCTGTGACAAGAATAATCCAAACGCGATCCGTTGGGGCAGACTGAAAGAGGGACGTTGGTGTGCAAGCACTTTGGGCTGTCGTGGACTTGCAAAGACTTTATTTGACATTATGGAATGGGATGAGGATTTGCGTTATCGGTTCCGTGGCCAGTTTTTGGAGCAGGGCGATAACAAAATGATGCTGTTCGCATTTGATGAGCCTGAAATGATTAAGGTGGAAGAAATCGTTCTGCCTCCAAAGGAAAACACCGAAGAAGATGAGGGCGAAACGGTCAAAAAGAAGATTTACATTTTTCCACCAGAGTGGGCTGGAACATTTGGACAGCCGATTACAAGTATAGCACAGGTGGGTATCTTACGGCAGGAGCATTATGCCGGAAACTGGGATGTATTTCGTCCTGCGACGGAGATAGAGGAAATGAACATATTTACGGCAGAAAGTCTAAATGAGTTGCTCCGTGAAGCGGAGAAGATAATGGAAGGATGGACTGATTATAGATGAATGAAGAAAACACAACAATCATGCCGCCAGAGAAGCAGATTGTGCAGGATGATAGAGACGCACGGGCGGAAGAACTGGAAAGTGCCTTTTCGTATGATGGCTACCAGGTCGTGCGAAAGGAATTGTTTGCCCATCTGCGTGACCCGGCAATCGTGATTCGTAAAGATAGTATCACATTCAATACAGCCTGTATCACAGGGCTGGAGGATGTGGTCTACGTTCATGTCATGTTCAACAATGATTTGAAGCGTATCGTTGTTCGTGGGTGTGATGAAAATGACAAGGACGCTCTGCGTTGGTGCGTGGCAAAACCGGATAAGCGCAAAAGCCGGAAGATGTCCTGCAAGCCATTTGCGACTTTAGTTTATCAGAAAATGGGATGGGACAGCGAGTGCCGATATAAAATGCTGGGGTACAGGATTACCTTTGAGGGTGAAACTCTGTATGTTTTTGATCTGCTTGTGCCAGAAATTTTTCATGAAGGACAGAGAAAAAAGAACGCAGTCGATTCGCAGGATAATGCTGCGTCAACAAAACCTGTGAACAGCCGAAAGGGATTTTACCTGGATGATATTGTGGGAACTTTTGGTGTGCCTGTGGAAGAACACCGGAAAGAATCTGAAGTCAAGCAAATGGATGGGTATGTGTCAATGGGGATTCTGACAGGAAAGATTGCTCCTGAAGCTGGAAAGGACTAATTGACAGGTTGTACAAGGGGAGGGTCTGTCCATTTGTGGGAGGTGAGCAATATGCAAAAAACAGAACAGAAAACGGAGCAACAGGCAGGACTTGGCATGAGTTTCTGCGAGGAAGAGGGACGAATCACGGTCTTCAGAAAAACGCTGGAAGCGTTAGAATGGCCGTCACACTATCGGTTTCTGTATAATCGTAAAATGAAACAGATAGCTGTACAGGCGTGTGGAGCAGAAGAATCAGGAGCGCATCGTGTGGGAAAACCAGACGAATCTAATAGCGGCGAAATCAAGTGTATGGCATTGGTTCGCATGATTTACGGGGATTCTGGGTGGGACAAGAAAATGTCCTATCGGCTGATCGGAAGAGCTTTTCCACAGCAGCGACTTGTTTCGTTTAAGATAACGGATGCGATGCAGATAGAAAACGGGAGAGTACTGACTGAAATGTGAATCTCACATTAGTGGGTTCTGAAATAATTAGTTGCCTATGATATAACAGTGGCGAAGAATGCAATAATATGGACAACTCCGTGCAAGGAAAGTTTACAGTTGGTTGCTTGATATGGGCGGTGAATTATGGTAAGATGGAAGTACGATAGGAGAGTTTACGCTCTTGTTGAATCTACTGCGAGGAAGTGAATGCCGATGGAAAAACAAGGCACGGTGGAAAATCAGCTTGCCCACACGATAGATCAGACAGAGTATGATTCGAGGTATGACAGAACAGCGAAAAAGCTGTTGGCAAACAAACAGATTCTGGCACAGATCATGAAAGGCTGTGTGAATGAATACAGCGATTGCACCGTAGATGATATTGTTGAGAAATACATCGAGGGAACCCCGGAGGTTGGCTCTGTTGGTGTTCATGTCGATGATACGAACAGACCCAAAAAGTCAACAGATGTAATCAAGGGTAGTAACAACGAGGACTCTACGCTGACCGAGGGAACATTGTTCTACGATGTTCGCTTTGACGCAATCGCACCGAAATCTGCGGACAGTGCAGAACAGGAAGAAGTCATTCGTCTGATTATCAATGTGGAAGCACAGACAAAATTCAAGCCGGGATACCCATTGACGAGACGGGCAATCTATTATTGTAGCAGAATGATTTCTGCACAGCACGGTCCGATTTTTACAAAATCTGAATATGGGAAGATTCGTAAGGTCTACTCCATCTGGATTTGTACTCAGCCGTCAGATGGTTTTGAAAATACGCTTACCCGGTACTCCATCAAACCCGAACAGTTGATTGGAGAAGCGCAGGAAGAAACCGAAAACTACGATTTGATGAGTGTCGTAATGATTTGTTTAGGCAAGCCAGGGACGGAGAATCATAAGGGAATCCTGAAATTTATGGAAGTGCTGTTATCTTCCACAAGATCAGGTTCGGAGAAAAAGAAGATTCTGGAAGAAGAGTTTGGCGTTGCAATGAGCGAAGAACTGGAAAGAGAGGTGCTTGAAGTGTGCAATCTTAGTCAAGGCGTAAGAGCCGAAGGCCGTGAAGAAGGCCGTCAGGAAGGCAGAATCGAAGGCATCGGAATTGGCGAGATTCGGATGCTGGTTCAGCTTGTTCGAGAGGGTGATTTACCGCTGGAGCGTGCTGCGGCAAAAGCAAAGATGACAGTTGAGCAGTTTAAGGAAACAATGGAGAACACCCCATTACAGGCAGTGTGAAAATAAAATAGCATAAGATAACGGATAGCCCTACAAGGCCCTGATGATTCAAAGAATTGTCAGAAAAGCCTTGTGGGGCTTATTTTTTTGCTTTTTTTGAGAATTTTTTTGTCCCTATCTTGACATCAGGGGGACTTGCTGCAGTCAGCTCCTCCGCATTTGCGGCACTTTATAGTGCATTTGGAAAATACGATGTGGTGCACATCCACGCCGAAGGACCGGCGTTCTTTGCATGGCTGCCGAAGATGTTTGGGAAAAGAGTTGTTGTTACCGTCCATGGCATCGACTGGCAGCGCGAGAAATGGCAATCAGGACTTGGCTCTAAGTTTATCCACCAAGGCGAAAAAAATGCTGTGAAATATGCGGACGAGGTCATTGTTCTGAGCAAAGGCGTGCAGGACTATTTTAAGGAAACTTATGGAAGGATGACTTCAGATACCTTTCGGCGGGCTGTCTTATCCATAGTATCCCATCAATACACCAATCAAAGCACTATACAACCCTATCATCACCTCACCCTGAGGAGCGCATCTGGGCAGGGCGAACGCCCCGGCGGTAGCCCCGGGCCCCGGACGCTCCGAGGATCAAACACGATAAGATGAAACAATTTTACATGATTGACATAGAGCGAAAAAGGTGGTAATATTATCTTATCAAAAAAGTGCGAATCCCTCTCGCTCGCAAAGGAAAAATCTCCCTCGCAATGAGAAATAGGACGATACAACGAACAAAAAACGACTTTGCCGAAGGCCGGCAGACACGAGGGACTTAAAATCCCTTTCTGGAGACAGAGTACGGGTTTGCCCCCCGCCGACAGTATTAAAAACCCCAGAATTATTCTCTAATTCGAATGATTCTGGGGTTTTCTTTTTGTTCCATTTTCTGGGAACGCTGGAGGGGCGAGAGGTTTTTTACGAAAGAAAAACCTCTCATACGCAACTAAAATCCATGACATAACTTGGCGCAGTGTAGAGAGACTGAAGCTGTCTTTTTGTTTACTGTGCAGCAACCTTTGCATGACGCTGCCGCACCCGGCGTTCCAGCGCCTTATAAAACCAGCTCAGGCAGAGCGTGAGCAAAAATACGGTCAAGGTCCAGACCACGGGCTGCACTGTAAGGCTAAACTTGTCCGCAGTCCACTCCATATACCGGATCAGTACCTGATGGATCAGAAAGCCGTAAGGGGAGAGCTGTGCCAGCCACAAAAACGGCTTTGCGGATAGCAGCCGGGAAATGAACCCTTTGCCCATGGCGAGCAGCCAGACTAGCAGCACCGCAGAGGGAGTGAACAGCACATTGTACCGGAAGGCCACTGCGCCCAGAACCCCTGTCTGCTTGGCGGCGATAAAAAGGCAGCCGCCCGCAAGCAGTACAGCGGCCAGTTCCAATAGGGAGAAAGCACTGCGCGGCAGTGTGCTCTCCTGTTTGCGGCTGTGGTAAAGACAGCCCGCGCAGCAGCTGATGGTAAAATCGCCTGCCCGGAACAGCGGACACAGATAGGTCAGGTAGAATGCGGCCTTTCCGCTGAGCCCGGCTTTCCAGACCGCAAGGGAGAAAAGGCACTGTACGCAGAAAATTGCTGCGGCAATGCAGCGCAGTTTGCGGGCATCGGCCTTTTTCAGCACGGCGAGAAGCGTGGGAAAGATGGCATACAGAAAAGCCTGCACCGAAAGATACCAAGCCACTCCATTCAGGCAGAACCAGAAACGGCTGGACGGGATCCATGTTTGCAACAGGAAAATGCTTACCGCAAGCTGCGCCGCACAGGAGAGAACCCCGCGGGCAGAGGGCTGCGCCAGAAGCCCCTTCAGTACAAATAACAGGGCGGCAGCCATCATAATAAGGTGCAGCGGATACAGCCGGCGTATTTTTTTAAGGAGAAAGCTATGGCAGACTGCAGCCCCGGTGCTGTGCGAGGGCGGTCGTAATAGTTGCAGACCATCAGAAAACCGGACAGCGCTACAAATACTGAAATCGCCCACGGACCAAGCCACGGCGCCCCGCAATGGGAGATGACCACGCACAAAAATGCGACTGCCCGCAGTCCTTGTAAAGATGAGATCAGTTTTTTGTCTGTCACGGTATCCTCCGTTCTGCCGCAAAGCGCGGCAGCTGTGTTTTTCTATCGCAATTTTCAAAAATAGTGCCTATCAAGACGGCTTATTTGCGATATGCAGTTTGCGGCTGTTGCTTGTGCATTAAAAACGCAAACTGCTATAATGCGCTATAAGTATAAAAAAGGCGGCGCGTCCTGTCAAGGATGCGCCGCTTTTTTGCGTGGCAGAGTACGATTTTTGGGCGTCATAAATTCTTAACAAAGAAAAATCGCAAAACCCCTTGATTTTTCAGGGCAAGATGAGTACAATACACTTAGCACTCAGAGAAAAGGAGTGCTAAACCACTGCGGGGCACACACGAAGCCCCCGCAGGACGCAACAAAGTTTCAAATAAATTCAATATAATTGGAGGGCAAGAATTATGAAGATCATTCCTCTTGCAGACCGTGTTGTCATTAAGACTGTTGAAGTTGAGGAGACCACCAAGGGCGGCCTGATCCTGACCGGCAGCGCAAAAGAGAAGCCGCAGGTCGCACAGGTCATCGCGGTGGGCCCCGGCGGTGTCGTGGACGGTAAGGAAGTCAAGATGACCGTCAAGGTCGGCGACAAGGTCCTCACCAGCAAGTACTCCGGCACCGAGGTCAAGGTGGACGGCGAAGAGTGCACCATCGTGCGCCAGAGCGACATTCTGGCTGTTGTGGAAGACTGAAACTGAATTTTCCCTTTTCAATTGAGCTTGTATTATAAAGGAGCGATGTATTATGGCAAAGCAGATCAAGCAGGGCGAGGACGCTCGCAAGGCACTGTGTGCCGGTATTGATACCCTGGCTAACACCGTTAAGATCACCCTCGGCCCCAAGGGCCGCAACGTGGTGCTGGGCAAAAAGTTCGGCGCACCGGTCATCACCAACGATGGCGTGACCATCGCAAAAGAGATCGAGCTGAAGGACGAGTTCGAGAACATGGGCGCACAGCTGGTGCGTGAGGTCGCAACCAAGACCAACGATGCCGCAGGCGATGGTACTACCACCGCTACCGTGCTGGCACAGGCTATGGTCAATGAGGGCATGAAGAACGTTACCGCCGGTGCAAATCCCATGGATATCCGCCGCGGCATGAGCAAGGCCGTTGCCACCGCTGTGGAGACCATCAAGGCACACAGCCAGAAGGTGAAGGACAGCAACGATATCGCCCGCGTCGGCACCATCTCTGCCGGTGACCCCGAGATCGGCCGTTTGATCGCCGAGGCTATGGAGAAGGTCACCTCTGACGGCGTTATCACCATCGAGGAGAACAAGACCACCGCCGAGACCTACAACGAGATCGTGGAAGGTATGCAGTTTGACCGCGGCTACCTGACCCCCTATATGGTCACCGATACCGACAAGATGGTGGCCGATCTGGACAACGCTGCAATTCTGATCACCGATAAGAAGATCAGCGTCATTCAGGATCTGGTTCCCCTGCTGGAGCAGGTGATGCAGAACGGCATGAAGCTGCTGA
>UMDY01059283.1_pt1 | contig 9741 bp, 10 predicted proteins | sample 1964591 | NCBI WGS metagenome assembly UMDY01 (sample SAMEA4836004, study PRJEB28245) | human gut metagenome | biome: gut microbiome; material: fecal sample | place: Denmark | collected 2008
ATCAGGAGTATAATAGTGGGTCAAGTGACTTTATATTTTCCAAACAAGACCCATATCCGGTTTGACATCGATGAAATCCGTGTGAAGCTCGCTGACAAGAAGGTGTCGAAAGCAACCAATTCGCAGGTCATTGAGCTGACTCCGGCAATGGTGCTGGAACCGGCCCAATCGTTCAAGCGGGGCTACCGCAACGTGATTGTCGTGCGGAAGATGACCTTCCCCAACGACAAGGTGCTGACCATCGAGATGACGGAGAAACAGATCAGCGGGCGCAACATCAGCCTGCACATCGACTACGAGGACGTGCTTGCCGCCGATTCGTTTGACCAATCGCTATTGGAGGAGGAATGATGTCAATGAAGAATTAAGAGTGACGAATTAAGAATTGGAAATGATGAGTGAAGCATTGAAAAATAAGGGAAGGACAAGAAACAGACTGCTTGCCTTGGCGGTGGCCGTGTTCACCTTGTCTGTAACAGCTTCGGCACAGCGGAACACCGGACGGCTCTCGCTCGGAGCCGGGCTGCTGTACCGGAACGGCATGGATCTGACCCTTGCCTACGAACATGAGACGAACTACAACAATGCCTGGGAGTTCTTCGCCAACGGCTACCTGCAATGGAAAGACTGTGAGACGTGCGGGCATATCTGCCCGGAATCGTTCTGGCGGAACTACCGCACCTACGGCTTCGGCGTGGCCTACAAGCCCTGCGTGGTACGCGGCAGGAACCACTACGGCAACCTGCGCATCGGGGCATCGGGCGGCAGTGACACGAAGAGATTCCTCGGCGGCATCCACCTCGGCTACGAACACAACTATGTGCTGCGGTCGGGATGGGTGTTCTTCTGGCAGGCGAAGGGCGACGTGATGATAAAGGGAGCCGACCTGCTGCGGGCAGGTGTCGTGCTCGGCGTGAAACTGCCGGTAAAATAACTGATGAAATGAGGGAAAATAAAAATATGAACAGATGACAATAAACAAGATACATATCATCATTGCGGTGGCGGCAGTCTTAACTCTGGCCGCCTGCGACGCACACATCGAGACTCCGGACATGACGGTACGGCCCGGATATGTCCTCTGCGACGACGGCACGGTCCTTTCCTACGAGTTGTACCAAACTTCCGGCAAGCGGGCCGTGGCCATCGTATTCGACACCGGCAAGCACGGCGACACAGAAGAGAACGGTCGTGCCGTCTATCTGTGGGACATCGCTCCCAAAGCCTTTGCGGACACTCTGGGCGTGGAGCAAGGAACATCCGCCGACACGGAAGCATTCGACGGGAACACGAACACCTTTGCCCTATATGACACCCGGGAGACCGCCTCGCCGATGGCGGAAGCGGTATTCGACCTGTGGTGCTACGGACAGAGCGCATACATCCCCTCGGTGGCGGAGATGCGCCTGCTGTATGCGGCACGGGAGGTCGTCAATCCCGTACTGGAAAAATGCGGCGGAGACATCTTGCCCACAGACAGCACAGGCGACTGCTGGTACTGGACCTCGACGGAAGTAGAGGGGCAACAGACCGCCAAAGCGTGGCTCTACTCGATAGGCAGCGGAGCCATGCAGGAGACCCCGAAGACACAGGCACACCGGATAAGGCCCATCATTACCTTGAACAACTAAAAATAACAACAATATGGAAACATTGGATATTACTATGCTTATCGGACTGGTGCTGATGGTATCGGCACTGGTCATCCTTTACCGATGCGCACGGGGAAAATCCCGCCGCCAGCGGATGAACGAACTTGCGGATACACTTCTTTCTATCCATGATAGCTTTGAACTTCAGGTCAGGAGATTGGAAACCCTGTCGGGTGAAATAGTCTCCGACAATGAAAAATGTTCCGCCCTGCAATACCGTGCAGGGCAACTGCAGGATACCGTCGATTCGCTGGAATACAGACGGGACGAGCTTGACCGGGAGAACCTGTCCCTGGCGAGGACCCACGACGAACTGATGCGGAGCAATACCGACCTGACGGAGAAGGCAGCCCGCCTGCGGGATGCCATAGTGCAGGACGGACAGGCCGTCGTCGAACTGGAGCAGCGCATCGACACCCTGAGAAGAATCAAGGAAGGCTTGGAGATTGCCGTGGAGAACAAACCGGCGGAAGAGGTGCCTTACCTCTCGCAGCCGCTATTCAGCCTGGGCGTCCAGCCATCGGCGCAGAACCACCTCACCGCATACGGGTTAAGATATGTAGGCGACCTGGTGCGTCGTGACGAGCAGTACCTCATGGAAATATGGGGAATCGGTCCGGCAACCGTCGAGCGGATAAAGACCAAACTGAACGAAAACGGCGCATGTCTTGACATGGACGTTATCCGGGTGGATAACCGCTGGTATCGCAGAAAAACGGACTAAAAGACAGACAGGCTTATGGAAGAAAGCAAGGAGTTACAGGGATTTTACCGGATCTTCCGCGCGGCGGTCTATGTGTCCGTGCTGCTGGAGTTTTTCGAGTACGCCTTTGACCCCTCCGTATTCGGAGACTGGGGCGGCATCCTCGCCGACATTCACGGACGCATCAAGCGATGGTCGATATACAGCGACGGGCATCTCGTGTACAGCAAGCTGGCGACCGTCCTGCTGATCTGCATCACCTGTATCGGCACGCGGAACAAGAAACATCTGGAGTTCAACGCCAAACGTCAGGTCATCCTGCCTCTCACGTCAGGCCTTGCGCTGCTCGTCCTCTCCGTATGGCTGTTCGGCCACCCGATGGGGATGCAGCTGTACACGCTGCCCGTACACATCATCCTCTATATGGCAGCCTCCCTTGCAGGCGTGATACTGGTTCATGTGGCACTTGACAATATCTCGAAATACATCAAGGACGGGCTGATGAAAGACCGCTTCAACTTCGAGAACGAGAGCTTCGAACAATGTGAGGAAAAAGTGGAGAACAACTACAGCGTGAACATTCCGATGCGCTATTACTACAAGGGCAAGTTCCGTAAGGGATGGGTGAACATCAGCAACCCTTTCAGAGGTACATGGGTGGTCGGCACGCCGGGAAGCGGAAAGACCTTCTCTATCATCGAGCCGTTCATCAGGCAACATTCCGCCAAGGGCTTCGTGATGGTCGTGTATGACTATAAGTTCCCCACTTTGGCGACCAAGCTGTACTATCATTACAGGAAGAACCAGAAGCTGGGCAAGCTGCCACAAGGCTGCAAGTTCAACATCATCAACTTCGTGGATGTGGAATACAGCCGGAGGGTGAACCCCATCCAGTCGAAGTACATCAACAACCTTGCAGCGGCGAGCGAGACGGCGGAAACCCTGCTGGAATCCCTGCAGAAAGGCAAGAAAGAGGGAGGCGGCGGCAGCGACCAGTTCTTCCAGACTTCGGCGGTGAACTTCCTCGCCGCATGTATCTACTTCTTCGTGAACTACGAGAAAGAGCCTTACGACAAGGACGGAAACAAGCTGTACGCCGAGAAGCGGCAGGACCCGGAGACGAAGTTCTGGAAACCGACGGGCGTAGTTCGCGACCGCAAGGACGGGAACATTGTGGAACCCGCCTACTGGTTGGGCAAGTACAGCGACATGCCGCACATCCTGTCGTTCCTGAATGAGAGCTACCAGACCATCTTCGAAGTATTGGAGACCGACAACGAGGTGGCACCGCTGCTCGGTCCGTTCCAGACCGCCTTCAAGAACAAAGCGATGGAACAGTTGGAAGGTATGATTGGAACGTTGCGTGTCTATACCTCCCGACTGGCTACCAAGGAATCGTACTGGATATTCCACAAGGACGGTGACGACTTCGACCTGAAAGTGAGCGACCCGAAGAATCCGAGCTACCTGCTCATCGCCAACGACCCGGAAATGGAGAGCATCATCGGCGCCCTGAACGCCCTTATCCTGAACCGCCTTGTAACCCGTGTGAACACCGGACAAGGCAAGAACATCCCCGTGAGCATCATCGTGGACGAGCTTCCGACCCTGTACTTCCACAAGATAGACCGCCTGATAGGAACGGCCCGAAGCAACAAGGTGAGCGTGGCGTTGGGCTTCCAGGAACTGCCGCAGCTGGAAGCCGACTACGGCAAGGTGGGCATGGAGAAAATCATCACCACCGTAGGCAACGTGGTGAGCGGTTCTGCCCGAAGCAAGGAGACCCTGGAATGGCTGAGCAACGACATCTTCGGCAAGGTGGTACAGATAAAGAAGGGCGTAACCATAGACCGCGACAAGACCTCCATCAATCTCAACGAGAACATGGACAGCCTGGTGCCCGCTTCGAAAATCTCCGACATGGCGACCGGGTGGATCTGCGGCCAGACGGCGAGGGACTTCACCAAGACCAAGACCGGTGCAGGCGGCTCGATGAACATACAGGAAGCGGAGGAGTTCAAGACCACGAAGTTCTTCTGCAAGACCGATTTCGACATGAAAGAAATAAAGAAAGAGGAAGCCGGGTATGTGCCCCTGCCGAAGTTCTACACCTTTCCGTCGAGGGAGGAACGGGAGCGCATCCTGTACAAGAACTTCGTACAGGTAGGTCAGGACGTAAAGGAGATGATAAAGGATGTGCTGAACAAGCGCGGGGCGAAATGAGACATGCAAGAACGACTACCGCCGTCCTGCTGCTCCTGTGCGTAGCGACGGCCCTGTACGGGCAGGGAAAGCACGGAGGAGGAACGCCATCCCCCGGCCTGTCCCTATTCCGGCTTCCTCCGCTGGAACGCGCCATCCTCTGCACGAAATACCACGAAGGCTGGCATGGCGAGAAAAAACACTGGCCCTATGTGGGCTGGGGACACCGTGTGCTCCCCGGCGAGCGTTTTACCAACAACATCACCCGGGCGCAGGGCGATTCCATCCTGCGGGCCGACCTGATGAAGCTGTGCCGCCTGTTCCGCCGGTTCGGGCGTGATTCGACCCTGCTTTCGTGTCTTGCCTACCAGGTGGGCCCGTACAGGCTTTTAGGCAGCAAGTCCATACCCAAAAGCAGGCTCATACAAAAGCTGGAAGCCGGGAACAGGGACATTTACAAGGAGTACATTTCTTTCCGGTGTTACAAAGGCCGGGTAATTCCGAGCATAGAGAAAAGAAGGAAGGTGGAATACATGCTGCTTTTTGAGAAATAGGCGTGTCGCTGAAACCTTTTTCCAGTAAGGACATCGGAAACCATATCCGCCAAGGTGCTCTATTTCTTTTTCAAATCAAAATACAGCAAGCGGGTTTTCAGATGCTCGTCCTGCGGAATATCATAGTATTGCTTTTCTATTTCCTCTGTCTTGTACAGGGGGACAAAGCCATTTTTTTCATAATAGCGAAGCACCTTGTCCTCATTGTAGGCATCCACCACGATAAAGCGGCATCCGGTCTTGTTGTCCTCATGTCGGAACCAGTCCTTGATAAAAGACATCAACTGTCGACCGACATGGCTCGGTGAGTTTTGAAAATCACGATTAACCCCCAATCTGCCAATCAACACGGCCGGGTAGCTGCGTCCTCTCTTGGGATTGACGATGTTGCGTTGGAAGCGGTTTTTGTCATTGGAGGGCATCAGCTTGGTCTTGATACTGTCATTCGACAATGTGAACAACGCCACAATACGGTGCGGGGCTTCCGTCGTCACCCAACAATAAGTCTTCCCCAACAATTCTTCCGCATACAAATCGGCATCATTGAAAAAAAAATCATCAAGGTCGTCCACGCCACAACTGAAAGGGAGACAATTATCACGCACCTCTTTATTGCAGGCAAGCATGACGCAATCATCATACAAGGAAATCTCGTCCATGCTTAATTGAAACGGAATGAACGGGATTTCTCTAATACTTTCTGTAACCGTTTCTTGGCTGTAGCCGACAAACGGGGCGTTGCCTTTACAGCATTCTTGTCAGCACTACGCACAAAATCCTCTGCCGTAGCACCTTCCAAAACCGGGATGTTCTTAATCGTTATGGCCATAATCGTATATTTTATGCAAAGGTACTACTTTATTATTATTCCACAAAAAAGTATGCTGACTTTAACCGTTTAAACGTTTGATTCAATACAAAATGCGCCATATCTGTTTAATTCATTACTATACAAAAGAATGTGAACATGAAGAATATGTTTGCCTATCCATCAATGGATGGACAGCATGATGGGATTACCATCTTTTTCTTCCTGTGGAGGTGCAAATATTCTGTTCCCTCTTTTCTTATCATACCCGCAGCCTCCATATCTTTGAACCGGAAGGAAATCGGGGGAAACAATATCCGTCCACATCCGGTTTGTTTCTATTTTCCAGAATCATGGGAAAACTGTCATGAGCGGGCCAACTATCATTACTCCGCATATCGAAAGGCAGATTCGAGTTTTGCAAATAGAAAGATGTGTGCCGAGACTTTTTTTTAATCATACTCCCAAAAAAAACGATAATCAGCCATACAAAAAAAAGATTAAAACCATTGTGAGATGGTTTCAAATACATATCTTTGTTACAGAAAGCAAAATAACAGAAGAAGTATGTTTACCAACAAGGAAGAAGTATTGGAAAATGCATTACGGGTATTCGCCAAAATGAATTACGAAAAAGCAAGCCAAATGGAAATAGCCAAAGCCTGTGGGTTGTCAAAAGCCGGACTGATTTATTATTTCCCTCTCAAACTTGACCTGTTTGTTGCAGTAGTGGACAAATACGTATTCAACACCCAGCAGTTGGAAAACAAGTTCAAATTCACGGGAGGTTCGTTTTCGGAGTTTATCGACCAATATGTAGAAGGTGTGGAAAATACCATGAACCGCCTTGTGCACATGCTTAACGACGGCAACAATCCCAACGGGTGCTGCTTCAATTTCTACTACTACCATCTGCTGATGCAAGTGCGATTAAATTATCCGAATGTAGAGAAAAAGCTGGCCAACATATTCGAGCAGAATCTCCAGCTGTGGGAGACCGCCATCCAAAAGGCAAAAGAAAACGGGGAAATGCGTCAGGACCTGGATGTGGAAGAAACGGCCTCAATGTTCTGGCAAGTCTTTTTCGGCACCTCTTTTGAACAATCATTTTTTCAAGGTCTGAATATCAAGCAACTGAGGAAGAAACTGCATTTTATTTACTCCTTGTTGAAAGCCTGAAACCGATTTTCCGCCCGCTCACACCCGCATATCATCTAAAATTAGGTGTTTTAACACAATAAAACAGACCAACTGGTTTGTTTTTGCAATCCTTTTCCTATATTTGCGCTTATGATTAATCTTTCGACGACATGGACAAGGCTCAGAGGCAAAGAGGAAGCATCGTTCTTCACAAGGAAGAAAAGGATGGTGTGGATTATGTCCGGATAGAGTATGCAGGAAACGGGGCAATCCCCCTGCTGCTCGCTCAGGATACAGGCGTGGAAATGACCGGCAAGGATTCCGCTTGCATGGCGGCTGCCGTTTTCAAGCTGTCGGATTTCTACGACCGCTATTCTCCCCATGCCTATATTGATTACAGCCGGGTATATGTGCGGCATCCCAGACCCAAGAGGGAATACACGCTGCCGGAAGGCTATCTGGAACTGCTGGAACAGAAACGCTACAGCCCATCCACCATAAAGACCTACCGGGCTTATTTCAGCGACTTCGTGGAGTACCACAAAGGGCGCAACATCGACCGCCTGAAAGTGGCGGACATCAACAGGTACATTCTTTATCTTGTAAACGAAAAGAAAATTTCTGTTTCACAGCAGAATATGCGCATCAACGCCATCAAGTTCTACTACGAGCAGGTGAAAGGCGGGAAACGGCAGTATTACGGCGGCATCACACGAGCCAAAGAATACAAGACCGTCCCGGAAGTATTGAGCAAGAACGAGATAAAACGCATCCTCGACCAACTGTCCAACATCAAGCATCACTGCATGATTTCCTTGGTTTATTCAGCCGGATTGCGGCGTAGTGAATTGCTGAACCTCACACCAAAAGACATCAACAGCGAAATGATGTCCGTGCGTATCATGGGCAAGGGCAAGAAATGCCGCTACTCGCTGCTTTCGCCCAAGCTGCTGGAAGAGCTGCGGCGGTACTTCCGTGAATACCGACCGAAGAAATGGCTGTTTGAGGGCGAAACGCCCGGAGAACCATACTCGGCAAGCGCATTGGTGAAAGTGCTGAAAGAAGCCGCACAACGTGCGGGCATCAAACATCGGGTGCATGTACACATGCTCCGCCACTCGTTTGCCACCCACCTTTTGGAACAAGGGACAGACTTGCACACGATACAGGAACTGTTGGGACACAACGACATAAAGACTACAGCCATATATCTTCATACATCGAATGCACACAAAGCTAAAATCCCAAATCCGCTTGATTCGCTGGATGATTCGTAGGGTGCGGCTATTAGAGATCAGGAAACACACCTGCCGGGTGTCGGTTATCGAAATATCCTATACCTACAGGTGTATTTATAAACAAATTAGTTGCTTTATAAAACAAAAACAAAATATGAATTTTGAAGATTATAAAAAGATAAAAGATATTGCAAAACGGTATTCGTTTCTAAAAGAACTGGCAATACGGCATCCTGAGAAAACTTCTAAAGAGTTCTTCTTGGCAGTTTTTAGGAAAGAACGCTATTTGGATATGCGCCTAACAGCAATAAGAGGATATGCAGTATTTGCTACTGAAAAAGAAATAGAACCTCTTATGAAAAAAATGACAGAGTTATTGCGGAAACGTCCCCAAACAACTCCATATAATTATCAAGAATATGAAATATTGCGTTCTGCTTACCTTATGCCATATCTTTTAGAGAAGTATGGCTATACTTGTTTCAAGGATTTTAATCAACAGTTGAATTTGCAGTATGATGATATGCCTGACCTATTCAAAGGTATTTTCACTTGCGATGAAAACGGGAATGTTATCCAATTACTTTCTCAACAAGAATCAGAAGAAAGATGGAAAGCCATACATGATGAGATCCTTTCAAAATCCAAGTAAGCAACTAACAAGTTCGAGAAAACAGCTAAACGCTGTCTCTCACCAACACATTAGCAACAAATAAAAATAAGAAATATGAACTATAAAACAATGCTCGCAAAAGTTCTTGGAGAAAAAGAACTTATGGAAATGAATGTACAGACTATTAAAGACGATGAAAGCCTGTTCTATAAATTAGTGGATAAAAATTTCCTCTTAATAGTGGATTGGAGTGGAGAAGATAGACAAGGAATGTTGTATAACTTCTTCAACAACAGACTTCAATCAATGTTGGGGGTACAATTGGTTGTATCCGAAGATGAAGTTTATCAAAAATATAATCAAGAAATAGAAGAACCCAAACGAGGTGATTTCATTCCCTTTGCGTTATCCTATTTTGATAAGCAATTGGAAAAGCTTGGGGCAAGAGTTGTATTGCTTGACTTAGAAAATGACACTTATAACATATTGGTGGCTTATAAAAAAGATGCCAAAAAACTAAAGTCTATAAAATCTGATTTTTGGAAGTTATCAACTTTAGAGCAAAAGCAAGGTCGAGTGGTTATTTCCATAACCTGCCCTAATTGTAAAGATTTTGCATGTTATGACATGTTGATTGAAGAGGAAAGCAATATGGCAAATGAAAAGTGCGAAGTATGTGGAACACTCTTTTGGGATGAAAATGCAAATGAAGTTGTAGAAATGGAAAAGACTTATTATTAATGTAGTTGCTAACAAGCACCTGTGCCACTTAACAGTGGCAAGCTGCAAACCATGTTTGCCCTGCATGGGCAACAACTATAGGGTGTAAGT
>UMDY01059237.1_pt1 | contig 9604 bp, 3 predicted proteins | sample 1964591 | NCBI WGS metagenome assembly UMDY01 (sample SAMEA4836004, study PRJEB28245) | human gut metagenome | biome: gut microbiome; material: fecal sample | place: Denmark | collected 2008
CGGGAAGCGATCCGCCTCAATTACGAGAAAAACCGTCAGGAATATGAGCGGCAGGAACAACAGACGCTCGCGCTGATTCGCAAACTCCGGGAGTCGGGGGCCGATATCGATTCGAATGCGGAGAAAACCTTTATGGCTGGCACGGCCGCTGCAATAGCCCAAGCTGCGGAAATTCGGGACAGAGAGCTTGCGGATGTCGATAAGAAAGAGGAGGCTTCATACACCAAGTTGCTGGAGAAGTACGAAACCTACCAGCAGGGGCGTCTGCGAATCGCCCGGAAATACGATCAGGATATTGCCGCTCTTGCCTCAAATCCGGAGGCCCAGCGACTCGCTCGCGAGGCCAAACAAAAAGCGCTCGACGACTTCACGGAACAATTTGCAAGCCAGTTCCCGGAATTCGAAGCCTGGGCCGACCGGGTCGTCGCTGCCTCGGTCAAAAAGCTGGAAAGCCTGGTGATCGAAGCTCAGGAAGAGCTGGAGAACCTGCAAAGCGAAACGCCGGATGACGGTAATGCCATCGCCGTTGCGCGGGCCAAACTCCGCAAGGCCGAACAGCAACTGGCGAAAAAACAGAACCAAACGGAACAGGAAACTACCGATACGACTTCCTGGACGGAGCTTCACCGCGTATTGACCGACGTCATCGGTACCTTCAATGAGGTCGGCGATGCCGTCGGGGGTGCCGGAGGAACCATCATCGCCACCGCAGGAGATATCGCCGGCTCTACCCTGCAAATCATCAATGCCGTTCAGGCATACCGGAAAGCTCAAGCCGCATCGAACACACTCGGCATGGCCTCCGGAATTCTCGGAGGCATATCTGCCGGTATCGGTGCGCTGACCACTATTGTCAATTTGTTCAAGGGCGGTGAAACTTCGATGGAGCGCAACCTTCGTCTGGCCCGCGAGTTCAATGAAGAACTTCGGATCATGAAAGAGCGTAGCCGTATCGACTCCGATGAATTCGACAATATCTTCGGGGATCGAGTGTACGACCGTTACAAGCAAAATATCGATGTGGTGCGCACCTCGCTCGAGGAACTGGAGAAAGTCCGGGAGAGAATCCTCTCGCGCGGGGAAGAAAAATATCAGTTGCCGGGAGAGTGGCGAGGCGGAGCCGGCACGGGACTTTCGGGCTTGTTCAGGTACGAAAAAACTTGGGAGAACATTGCCGATTCGATCGCCAACATGCAGGTTCAGACACGTCACTCGACCTGGTTCCGTTCGGCAAAATATCAGTCCCTCGGTTCGCTGCTTCCCGAATTATTCACGGATGGCGAAGTCGATATGGACGCGCTCCGGCAATTCGTCGAAGAGGGCGGAGAAACTTTCCAGCACCTGGCACGGGAGAATCAGGAGATGCTCCGCGAAATGGTGGACGACTGGGAAACCTACGAAGAGGCATTGACTGCGGTCCGGGATTATTTGCAGGATATTTTCGGCGATCTGGGCAGTACGCTTACCGATGCTTTGGTGGATGCTTTCGAAAACGGCACCGATGCGGCGAATACTTTTGTTGATAGTGTCGGACAAGCCTTGCGCTTGCTGGGTAAGCGTATGGCCTCCTCGATCGTGTTCGGTAAATTATTCGAAGATACCCAAAAACGCATCGAAAAGGTCATGCAGAGCGACCTTTCCGACGAAGAGCGTTTCGCTCAATGGAGCGAAACGATGAAATCGCTGGTTTCGGGCGTCATGGATCAACAGGACGATTTCAATCGTCTGTGGGAAGAGTTCCGCCGCATTGCAAAAGAGAACGGATTTTCGATTGACGAGGAAGCCGGCACTTCGCAGCAGAACGGTAAGGCCGGAGCCACTCAGACTGTAACGCAGGATTCGTTCTCCCGCGTCGAAGGACTGGTCACATCGGTACAGATCCATTCCGCGAATATCGATGAAAACACCGAAGGTATTGTCCCGGTTCTCAAAGGGTCACTCGAAGCGATGAATGCCATCCGGGAAAATACCGAACCGATACCCCAAATCTATGAACTGTTGCAAACCATAAAACGCGACGGATTAAAAGCGATCTGATTATGGCTGAAATACTCGAAGGACTGTTGCTGATCAACCAAACGGATGTATATGCCCGTTTCGGGGCTTTCCTCGCGGAAACCGCCGAAGACAGACACGACAACTACGATTCGCTGCTCGCACCTCCGGCTCTCAAGCAGCAGGCGGAGGTTTCCATTCGGGAGGAGGACGGCGTCCGTATGCCCGATATACTGACGCAGACTTATGAAGCCCGTGATATTACGCTGCGATTCGCCATCGTCGCCTCGAACGATGTTTCGTTCTTCATGCGCTACGCCTCGTTCGTGAAATTTCTCAAGGAGGGCGACGACGGGTGGCTGGCGCTCCATCTGACGGACGTAGGGCTGAAATTCCGGGTTTATATGACCGGATTTTCGGATTATTCACAACTGGCGCCATTCGGAAAGGGAGAGGTCGCGGCGACCTTCTCGGTGAAATTCCGGGAGCCGAAGCCGACATTCGAACTCGCTGCGTCGATCTAAAGGTCACGTTCAAATCTTCAAAAAATGGAACTCAAAATATATTCGAAAGAAGGGAATCTGAAGCTGACGGCCTCTCCCGATAGTAACAGTGCTGCAACCTGCGGCATACAGGAGGAGAGTGTCCTCTCGCTCTCCTTCACGGCCTTCGAATGCGTCACGCTCGAAGTTTACGATTATGCGGACTTCCTCGGACGGCGTTATTGGATTCTCGAACGTTATCAGCCGAAGATGAACTGCGACAGCGAATGGAGCTACTCGGTGCAACTGTCGGGGGTCGAAGGACTCACCACGCAGGTCCTGATGGTCAATCCGGATGATGACGACAATCCGATTCTGACACTCACGGCACCGGCACGCGAACATGCGGCGCTGATTATCGCTAACATGAACCGCAAAATGGGGACGACCGAATGGAAAGTCGGAGAAGTGGTCGTATCGGAGTACATCGATATCGAATATACGGGAAAGTACGCCTCCGATGCACTTTCGGAACTGTCGTCTGCCGCCGGGACGGAGTGGTGGTTCGACGGGATGACGCTCAACATATCCCGCTGTGAGTTCGGCGAGCCTGTCCCGTTGTCTTACGGCGACGGATTGATCGGAGGAATCGAACGGAGCATGGCCGATGGCGTGAAATTTTTCACTCGGCTCTTTCCGGTAGGCTCCTCCCGCAACATCGATCCGGATCGGTACGGACATGCCCGGCTGCAATTGCCCGACGGGGCGAAGTACGTCGAACAGGATACCCACCTCGGTATCATCGAATATTTCGAGCAGGAAGCGTTCGATGCGATATATCCCCGCCGGATCGGGACGGTCGGTGCCGTACGGTCCGAAGAGCGCACGAGCGATGACGGCTCTCCGTTTACGGTCTGGTATTTCACCGATCCCGACATTCCGTTCGATCCCAATCAATACGAAATAGGCGGCCTCGTCAAACGGGTGACCTTTCAGACCGGAGAGCTTCGCGGACGGGAGTTCGAAGTGAATTACGACTCGGAAAAGAAGGAGTTCGAGATCATCACCCAATGGCCCTACGACAACGATATGCAGTTGCCGTCAGAACCGTTGGTCCCGGCTCCCGGGAACGAATACGTGCTCTGGAATATCAGTATGCCGGACAGTTATTATCCTGCGGCCGAACAGGAATTCAAAACTGCGGTAGATACCTTTATGGCCGACAGCCGTAAAGATATATCCGTGTTCCAGGCATCGACGGATTTTACGGTTGTCGATAAAAGAAACCTCGATTTGAAGCCAGGGCAACGGATTCGGCTCGGAAGCGACAAGTTTTTTCCCGATACCGGATACCGCGATATCCGTATCGTCGCGATCAGTCGCTCCGTCGTTCAGCCCGGAAGCATGACTCTCAAAATGAGCGATGTCCTCTCCACAGGCCGTATTTCCCGCATCGAAAATCAGATTTCGGAAGTGACGCAGATAACCCGGCAGGTTTCATCGGAATTTCCTGACATCATTAAATCGTGGGAGGAAACACCAGCGAGCGACACGACGCTCTATTCGTCGCGTAAGAGCGAACGGGAATTTCTCAACAAGCGCCGGGGAGGTACGGTCGAAGGAATCACCCGATTCCTTAAGCGGCAGCAGCTCGACGAGGGATTCCGGACAAGCGACTTTGCCAGCGGCATCACCGGCTTCGGTGCACAGATCGACGGACGAGGCGCCGGCGAGTTGGAGAGCCTCTTCATCCGTCGTTTTCTGGAGGTTCCGGAGCTTCGGAAAAACCGTGTCGGCATCAGCGTCGGGGATGACTGGAGCGCTCCGGGCGCCGGGGTGATCGAGAGCGTGGACAAGGATCAGAAGCTCGTAACGCTCAAACTCGAAGAGGGCGAGATCGGCGCCGTAGCGGTCGAGGATATATGTATGGGTATCTTCCACGACTTCGACCCGTCGAACAATGCGACGGCAGATTCCGACGACGGCCGGGGCAACTTCTCTTTCGCAGGCTTCGCAACGGTCTATTTCCGTATCACGGAGGTCTTGGGCGACCGCAACGAGCAGTTCCGCTACGAGCTGCGCCCCCTGTCGGCTACCTTTACCAGGCAGATCGACCCGATGGAATCGATGACCTTCGTGGCCTACGGCTCGTTCACGAATCCCGCCCGGCAGAGCTCGCGCTACTCGACGCGCACCTACCAGCGTTATCTCCGCAATGTCAGCGACTGGGAGTTCACGGCCGAGAATATCGCCGCGCAGTTCGGCGATCTTACGAACCTCTCCGTCTTCGGGATCCAAATGTCGGGCTATTCGGCCTATCTGGATAATATCTACCTGCAAGGTATGATCAGCAGCCTGGACAAGAAGGCGCTGCTGGACACCCGGAGCAAGCTGTTCCGGCTGGTCGGCGACAACGGCGTCGGCGTGGCATTTACCCCGGAGGCAGGCTGGAAGCAAGGCAAGCTCTACGACCCCGCGACGGGACAGTTTCAAAAGGAGTTCGACATCGAACAGATCGATCAGACGGCCACCGAAGCCCAGGACACTGCCAATTCCGCCGATCGCAAAGCTCAGCAGGCCAAGGATTACATCGATAACACGCTGCCCGGCGAATTGTCCGAGATCAACAAACGGCTGGACGGTGTCGTGGAAAACTGGTTCTATCCCTATACTCCCTCGCTTTACAATGAACCGGCCCAAACATGGATAGCGGACGGCGAGCAGGAAAACCATATCGGCGACACGTTCACCAATACGCTGCCCGCGAATTTCGACCCGACGGACGCAGGCTGCTGGGAGCAGGGAAGCATCGGTGCATCCTATATCGACGGCATTAAGACCTGGGATCAGATCAAAATCGCCGACAGCACCCGCATCCGGCTCAAAACTCCGGTCGGAGGAATACCCAAAGGCGCCGTATTGTCGGTGGGTGAAGGCTATACGATGGGTTACAATCCGATAGCGTCATCCGGAGCGGTTATAGCAAGTTACGTATGGAGCCAGAGCTATACCGTCGGAAGCGACAATCCCTACATAGCTTTTGTCATCCGCAAAACCGATAATGCCAAAATCACTCCGGCGGAATACCCGCAGATTCACTTCACCATATCGAGCGACAAGACGACGAACCCCGATGCGGGCAAATCGTGGCGGTGGGTAAAAGAAGAGGACGGAACCTATAAATGGACGCCGATCGCCGACAGCGATGCGGTAAAGGCCCTGCAAGAGGCGGCGCGGGCGCAGGACACGGCCGATGCCAAACGTCGTGTATTCGTCGTAACACCGACTACACCCTACGATGTGGGTGACATCTGGACGCAGGGCGAAGGTGGCGACATCATGCGCTGTATCGAATCCCGTGCAACGGGCAATTTCGAAAGCTCGGATTGGGACAAAGCATCCAAATACACCGATGGTACGGCAGCCAACGAAGCCAAAGACGAAATTGCGAATCTTCAGTTCGGCGCCCGCAACTACATCGCCAAGCAGTTTATCCGGGAATGGAACAGCGCCAAAGAGGGTGTTTCGGACGTGGTAACGACCGGTACGGACACGGATGGAGCATACATGAGGATCGATGCCAACAAAGCGAGCAATGCAGGAGTGGCTATTGCATCTACGAGCCAGATCGTAAACTGGACGGATTGTTTCGGAGGTAAGATCGCTTACAAGGCCGGTATGTCCTATGTCTTCAAGGCCCGGATCAAGCAGCCCAACAGTAAGCGGGGAGTTATGTTTTGTGCGGTCTATGACGATAATACCTATCAATTTATGTCGGCACCGCCTTCGCCGACCGCATCCGAGCTGTATGAAGCGGTCTATACGACCCAAGCGGGCAAGTCCTTGCAGAAAATAGTTCTCTATGTGGTTGCCTGGAACCCGATCTACCTATATGACGTTCAGCTCACCGAAGGTAACAAGGCGCCGGCAGGATACTTGGTTGCGGAAGAAGATGTAAAGTTCGGCGCCCGCAACTATATCGCCAAACAATTTATCCGGGAATGGAACAGTGTCAAAGAGGGCGTTACGGATGTCGTAACTTCGGGGGCGGACGCGGACGGAACATATTTGTATGTCAATTGGAGCAAACTTCTGCAGGCCGGGCTTGCCGCAACCAACATCCCGCAGGTTTCGACGGTCCCCGACTGTTTCGGCGGCCAGATAAAATACAAGCCGAATACTCCGTACGTCTTCAAAGCCCGGATCAAGCAGGGGGCCGAAATGACGTTCAGAGTCAGGTATGAAGACGGCACCACAGAAACTCTTTCCGCTCCTCCGGCGGGAACGGAAGGAGTATATGAAGTGGTCCGCACCATCGATGCTTCGCGTGTGGTGCAGAAGATATATATGAATATCCGTGACGGTGTTTCTATGTATCTCTACGACATTCAGCTTACGGAAGGCGACAAGGCCCCCACGGGGTATATCACGGCCGAGGAGGATGTGCAGGCGCAGATCGAGCAGGTGAAGATGGATGTGGACTACATCGCCTCGGATTCGAGCCTGACGCCCTCCGACAAACAGCAGGTGGCTAATGAATGGGTGCGGATTCAAGGTGAATACTGGAGCATCATGGCGAATGCCGAAAAGTATGATGTACCCACGGATTCATTTACGGTCTATTTCCAGCGGCTCAAAGATTATCTCACACCCTTGTTGGCCGATATGAGTACGACATCCGAGATAACCGGCACCGAGTTCAGAAAGGTATTCTCCGATTATTATCAAATAAGCAACAACATGTCGGACTTGATCGACGATGCGATAGACGAATCCATCAAATCGACAGAGTACCTCAAGCAGGCGATAGAAGGAGGCTCCGAGGAAAAAGGCGGTCTCTATCTTCTCAGTATGATATTACTGAGAAACCGGCAAGGCGAGGTGACGGCCGGAGTGAGCGGCTTGCAGGAAGACGATGTGCCCTTCTGGTCGGGAGCCGACTATACGAACCGGAAAAAAGCCGTGTTCAGGGTACACGCCGACGGAGAAGTACACGCAACCAAAGGTACCGTCGGAATCTTGCAGGTCAAAAACGATTCCGTAGAGGTGAGCGATGCGACCGCAAGCGGAAACAAGATCATACTCACTACTAACAATATAAACAGCGTAAGCCAGGTTTTGGGTTCTTCCAAAGTCCCGTCGAGCCAAACAACGGGAAATGTGGCGGTCATAACCTCTCAAACGAAGCCTTTCGCCTCGGATTCCAGAAACTCAAGTCAATTCAAATGCGGCGCGGAGGTGCAGATGTCGGCACAAGTCAAGGGGACGATCCGGAGCGGAGGAAGCGTGAAGATCGAAATTATCAACCAGACAGCCGATACTACCGACACGATATTCCGGCAATCTTCCGCATATGACGACACGGTATCGATACAGATCAACAAGAACATTAGTTATCGTTTTACGACCCCCGGCAACTACTATATAAAAGTAACAGTGGAAGCATCCTCGTCCGGAGGACTCGGAAATGCGGCATCCGCAGCTGTCGAAGCGATTACTTTTTCTTTCGTGACCGACATCCGCAAGAACCTGATTGCACCCAACGGAGTAGCCGTTGTGAAAGGATCGAGCAACTACGCGGTATTCACAGGAGATATTTTCGAGGTCCTGATCGGAAAAGCCGGATTACGTATTCAAAACGGGTATGTATATAAGAGAGATACCGACCATACGACCTGGACAAAGATTTGAGAAACGCCATTGGAGACAGTCGTAGATGAATTGAAGAATTTTTAATAGCTGCGATGGACCATGTATGGAATACATCGGTTGTCGGCAGAAAAGTAAAAGACGAAGTAGAATCGGTCAGCATCGAATCTGACAAATAAAGTCCTTCGGGGGAGGACACAAAGAATCCCCCGGTTTGTTAGCAGTCATCTCACCTACATACCAACAAATGCACGATTACTCGCAGCGACCGGGGGATAAAGCCTCCTGCTGCGAGTAATTTTTTGTGTCGTTCCCTGTACAGGAAACGGCTGGTATGTAGATGAGATACGCAAAGATACTAATTTTTATAAAACAGCAAACTATGAGAACCCCTATTTCCTACTATGGCGGCAAGCAGACAATGCTCAAGCACATTTTGCCTTTGATCCCATCGCATAAGATCTATACAGAGGCATTTTGCGGCGGTGCGGCCGTCTTGTTCGCCAAACGGCCCTCCGAAGCTGAAATCATCAATGACATCAACATGGAGTTGACAAACTTCTACTGGTGTATGCAAGTTTACTATTCAGACCTCAAACACGAGATTAACAAAACACTACACAGCCGGGACCTACACGCCCATGCCGGGCATATCAACTCTTATCCGCAGTTCTTTACTCCCGTCGAACGGGCATGGGCCGTATGGGTGCTCTGTAAAATGTCGTTTGCGTCAATGATGGACGGGACGTTTGGATATGACTTCAGCGGCACAATGACCAAGAAACTGCGTAACGCGAAGGAGGAGTTCACAGAGCGGCTTTGTCAGCGGCTCGAACGAGTGACTATTGAGAACCGAAATGCTCTCGACGTGATCGCCTGCTATGATGCTCCCGATACCTTTCATTTCATCGATCCGCCTTATGTGAACTCCGATTGCGGACACTATGAGGATACATTCAACGAGCAGAATATGGAGCAACTCTTGCAATTGCTCGAAACCGTCAAGGGAAAGTTTATGCTCACGATGTTCCCGTTCGATATGATCGACCGGTATGCCCGGAAGAACGGATGGATTATCCATCGTATCGAGAGGACGATCAGTGCCTCGAAATCAAATCGCCGCAGACAAGAGGAGTGGATGGTCTGCAACTACGAGGAACGGGCACAGGCATCCCTGTTCGAGGGTGAGTATTTAGGCGAATAAATGGAGCTGGTATTGATTCATCTTGAAATAAAAAACCGTTCGAGCGGTAGTCAAACGCCATTCGAACGATGTGTTTTCTTGATTCGCTTTACATATTTCCCGTAATATGTAAACGGATCATGCATTTGCTTTACATATATTCGGCGCGTGTGCGAAATTTCAGTCGCTTTTCGTTTTGAGCGAACTCAACCCTCGAAAAGTCACAGCTGGTTCTGAAATCCGTCGCATTTGGTTTTGCCGATTATATTTTGCAAAAGTACAAAATCCCCCCCCC
>UMDY01021089.1_pt1 | contig 9549 bp, 8 predicted proteins | sample 1964591 | NCBI WGS metagenome assembly UMDY01 (sample SAMEA4836004, study PRJEB28245) | human gut metagenome | biome: gut microbiome; material: fecal sample | place: Denmark | collected 2008
ACGTCCGTAATAATTCAGGGTTTTACGGGATGAATTATAGCGAACATGATAATTATGAGCAATGAAACAGCATTATCGCGAACGTAATAATAACGTGCCGACTCTGCCCTATTAAGCGATTTATGCGGTTGATCGAAAAAGTAACCAATGCTGTGTTGATAAGCTGCAGCCTTCCGAGCGCTTGCCTAAAACACCGCAAGGCCGCTATGCTGTTAACCGACGACCCCGGGAACGACCCCTGATTCAAGTCACCGGGGCTCACCATATTTGTGAACGCTTTTGTAAAGCGAAAGATTCCCTCGAGGGCTTCCCGCTTCTCCCGTCTTCGAGCCCGTTTGTAAGCGCGGCGACAGGAGAACAAGCCTCAACCCCCTCCTCCACAGCAAGACAGGCCCCGAAGCTTTAAAGCCGGCGAAGCAGAGTCGCAGCTCCAAACGCAACTCAAAACCTGTTAAATGCTCGTAGCGTTTAGCAGGTGCCTTTTCGCATCGGGCCGCACGATACGCCAGCAGCCGACTAGTGCGCCGGTCCGAACATGTTGACCAGCACCACACCGACAACAATGAGCGCGATACCCACGATTGAGGGGACGTTGAGTTGCTCGCCGAACATGACCACCGCGATGATGCTGGTCAGCACGATTCCCAAAGCCGCCCAAATGGCGTAGCCGACGCTCAAGTTCACCGTGACGAGGGCCTTTCCCAGCAGTCAAAAGCACAGCAGATAGCCCACGACACACCCTACCGACGGCAAAAGAACAGTGAACCCCTCCGCAGCCTTCATCATGGACGTGGCGAATACCTCGCAGCATATGGCCCCAACCAGCAATACATATCCCATTTATTCGTTCCCTTCGTCTTGCATTTTGCGCAACTGCTTCTCAAATTCGTCGAAGACCCTGCGCGTCGTCACACTCACCTGCTCGGTGGCTCCCTCGCCGACAGCCTTCGCACACTCACCCTCGATGCGCGGCGGCTCGGCTATCATGCCGTTCGCAAAGCTTCCTCTCATCAGCAAGTAAGACGGCGTTCCCCCTCCGCCCCATCGGACAAAAGCTCCTCATGGGCGTAAATGTTGAACTCGCCGTTCTTGGCAAAACCTACAAGCATTATTTGATTCTGGCCGGCGGTATTTATCGACATATCGGTCGGAGCACCTGGAGAAATAATTGCGTATGCGCCCAACTTAACAACCCTGTCGATTATTCCCCAAGGAACACGGCCGCTAAACAAAACAACCTTGTCGCTCGCATCAACGCTGTTCGTTAGGCACCACCCCACGAGCTTATCCATCGCATTGTGTCGCCCAACATCATCGAAACGAGCAAGGAAGCCTCCCGCATCAGCGATTGCCGCCCCATGCATTCCGCCCGTACGGCGGAATAGGCCCGAATTCGCTTCAAATTGAGCCATGTTGTCAATGATCCAGCGAGGCGTCACGTACGAAAGAACGCTACGCTCCTCCAAAAGAGAATCGGACGCAGCGCCCATCGTGTCGGAAATCAAAACATCAATCAAGCCAGCATCGATATCAATCCGCATGTCAGTTACGTCGCTCGCCCGCCTAATAATCCCGTTGAAATACAGCCTGCCGTAGGTCAGTTCTTCGACGTTCCAAGGCGAACACGTAAGCGTATCGGCCTGCTGGCCATTAATGACCAAACGAACGACGAGTTCTTGTACCACCGAAGATTCGAAGGAAATAAGCCCGCCCGAGCCATAATGAAACGAAGGCACACGCAGGCAATGAGATTCATGCTCATCAACTCTGGAACTAACGTTTCTTTCCGACATGGGCACTCCTTACAAAGAAGGGCGTGCTCAGCACGCCCTTCTCGATTCACGGTTTACGCCAACGACCTAATTCTGGGACTTCGCTTCTCCCGCCTCCACAACGTTATTCGGAATATACCAAACCGACGGATTGGTGCCATTTTCCGGAGCAAGCTGGAAGCCGCCTTCGTCCAGGGCTTTCTTCTTTATCTCCTCAAGATCGCCGAAAACTCGAGCTCCCGCCGGGCATGCTGCGACGCAAGCCTGCACCTCGCCTTTGCCCGCATCAATTCGGTCAGCGCAGAACGTGCATTTGTCGACCTTGCCCGTAGGCATATCTTCCGCATACTTGACCTGCTCATACTCGTTGAGCTCGCCAAAATAGCCCGTTTCGCTCTCATAGAAGTAACGGGCGCCATAGGGGCACGCAGAAACGCACGCCTTGCAGCCGATGCACACTTCCTTATCAATAACGACAATGCCGTCTTCCCTCTTCGTCGTGGCACCCGAGGGGCACGCTTCGACGCAGGGCGCGTTTTCGCAATGGTTGCACAACACAGGCAGAATCGTTTTCCTCACGTCTGGATACGTGCCCTCAAAGCTTCGCTCGACACGAGAGCGAGTTACCCCCGGAGGGGTTCCATGTGCCCCTTTGCACGCCGTCGCGCACGCATGGCAACCGACGCATTTTTTCAAATCAATCAGCATTCCATATGCCATAGCTCACAACCCCCTTAAGCGATTTTCTCGATTTTGACGCGGATGCACTGGTCAAATGCGGAGCAGATATGGTCCATGCGATCGGGCGTCTGGCCAGGAAGAAGGTGCACAATCGGCACGCCCTTGTCTTTCGCGATAGGCATGAACTCCGACTTCGAACCCCAGTCGCCACCGATAACCGATACGCACGAGGCATGAACGCCTTCGGAAACCGCAAGCTTGCCTTCGACAGAAACGCCCTCGAGAGTTTCGAGACGAACGTTGTCCCCGCTCGCCAGGCCCTTCGCCTCCGCAGTCGCCTTGTTCATTTCGATGGTGTAGCCATAGGGATTCGCTTCATTGATCTCATTGATCCAGGGGTTTTCCATAAGCCACGAATCGGTATTGACCGCATCGGTGTAATAGACGGGGATGATGTCGTAATCCGGGTTCTCAACATCGAATCCGCAACCAGGCTTCCAATCGGGGAGCGGCTGATAGTCATCGGTTTCCCAAGGAATACCAAGCTCGGCGACCTTCGCTTCGACCTTTTCCTTTGCCTCAAGCATGAAGTCCCAATACAGGGGAACCTTTCCGGGAGCATCGTTTGCCCAGATATAGACCTCGTCTATCTTCCTGGGATACGTGTAAACACCGTGCTCCTTCATCCATTCGATACCATGCTCTTCGTCAATGACGCTCTTAAGCACCGAATCGGCAAATGCTTCAGGCTCGAGTTTTTGATCCATGGGAACCGAATACTCATCTTTCACGCGATACATGGCGTTCAGAGTTGCGATGAACTCGGCGTCTTTTCCAGCGCGGTGCGCTAACTCGGCAAAGAGCTGGAAGCTCGACGGCGCCCCGTCCTTCGGCTCGACAACCTTTTGCCACGCCGTAACGGCCCACGGATTGTCGAGGCCGCCAATAACGCGATGGTTAAGGGCGAAATGCGGCAACGGCTCAAGGCGCTCAAGATAGCAGCACTCAGGCAGAATCACATCGTAGAAATACGAGGATTCGTTAAGGAAGATATCAACACCGATGACATATTTATAGCTCTTGAAAATCTCGGCCTGCTCATCGTAGTTTCCCCACCACTTAATCGGGTTGCATGCGTAGCAGAACGCCACTTCAGCCGCCTGGGTGTGGTAAAGGTCCGGATGAGCCTGTGCAACATGCTCGAAGTGATTGTCTTCGGACATAGGCTGCAGCTCAAGCATGCCCATCGTCTTCGGCGTATAGTCGGACTCGCGAATCTTCCGATAATAAGAATGCGGGAATGCGAGCATGAGCGACACATCCTCGATGAAGCCGTCTTCTTCCCAAATTCCAGGACGGAAGGCCATCTGAGGATTGTTGTCGGCCCAGCCATTGCATGCAGGATCAAAGCCGATGAAGCCGCCGACAGCATTCGTCGCACCAACAAGATTGTTGAGCGAGAATACCGACCAGCACGTCAAGAAGGAGTGCTTGTGGCGGGTGATGCCCGAAAATGCATCAACGCACACAGGACGATACGGAAGCGTCACGCCATCGATGGTAATAGTCTCTCCGATATGAGCTGCTTCGCCATACTCTTTCGCAACCTGGCGAATCGTCGCGGCGGGAACGGTCGAAATGCTTTCCGCATACTCCGGCGTGTAGGTCTTAATGTGCTCTTTATACAAGGCGAAACCAGTCGAGCACGTCTTTCCATCGACCTCGAACGTGCCTTCAAGCGCAGGCTTCTCGCATTCGTCATAAGGCTTCACGGCATTGTCGGAAAGGTCCATGTAGAGAGCCTTGTTCGAGCCCTCGGCGCGAATGATTCGCTTCGTTTCAAGGTCGACAAGCGCGGGACCATTGGTTCGATTCGTCAGGAAGTCGACATCGATGAGATTCTCTTCATGAACAAGAACGTACGCCATGGCCAAAGCCACCGCGGCATCGGTTCCGGGCAGAATGGGAACCCAAAGATCAGCTTGCTCGCCAGATCCGCCCATGTGAGGATCGAAGCTCACGAGGCGCAAACCTTCCTTACGGCGCTCCGAGAAGGGCTCGACCGTCATGTTGAAGCCATGACGCGTCGCCGTACCGGCGTTGGTTCCGAATTGAACAATGTAATTGCAATATTTGTAGTCAGGCATCGCATTGCCTGAGCCAGTATGCAGATACTCAAGCTGGTGCACGCCGGCGCCGCAGATGTCCGAGCAGCTTCCCTCTGCGTTGCCGTAGATAACGCCAAGGGCCGTGTGTCGCACGAGGCTTCCTGCCTGGCTTGCAACCATCGACATGCCCGTAACGGCATGGGGGCCACTGCGTTCAATGGCCTCACTGATATTTTTGTTGACGAGTTCGTAGGCCTCATCCCAGCTGATCTCTTCCCAGCCAGGATCTTGGTCAAAGCCTTTTTTGGGATTGGTGCGCTTCATCGGCTTCGTGATTCGGTTCGGATCGTAGAGCTGCATAATGCCCGATGCGCCCTTGGCGCAAATGTGCCCGCGCCCGACAGGGCTATCGGGATTACCCTTGAGCTCAACAACCTTTCCATCGACCACATGGGCCAAAATGGAGCACTGGTTGAAGCACATGTTGCATGTCGTAGGAACCCATTTGTCTTCTTTTTGGGCATCCCCTCCCTTTGCCGCGTCGCCGCCGGAAGAACACCCTGTTGCCGTAGCTCCCAGGCCTGCGCCCAAGGCGACGGCTCCCGATGCCGCAACGAAGCCTCGACGTGAAATAGCAGGTTGATGCTTTCCCATATCTCCCCCTTTTCCCTACATACACGACTATCGATACGCGCTTTTAGCGCGCAAACCCAAGACTGTTGTTTAGACAGCCTTGCAATGCACATGGAAACGCTGGGCTTTCCAGCGCCGTTGATTGAATTGTTTGGTGATTTCAGTTGCAGAGCGACATAGAAAAACGCGTCGCCCCAGAAGAACTACCGATCGAAACCCCTACCCCCATAGAGACCCCTTTTTTCGATATCTAATTCTCTTGTTGACGCTATAGTAACATACAGTTATATGACACTCAATTGCCTGAACTATCCTATCTTCAGAATAGAAAAGGCCTCCTGAGGAGACCTTTATGCGCTCTATTTCAAAATATCTTTGAAGCTATCGATGTTGTTGAAGCCTTCGCTGAAAGCGCTCGGGGCAATAACGAGCCCGCCCTTTTCCTTAACGCTTTCGTAAATGAGGTTCATCGTTCGCAGCTGCAACGCCTTATCGTTCTTGTCGTACACCGAAGCGGCGTCAACGAACATCTCAGAGATATCCTTCTCAACTTCGGCGAGCAAAAGGCGAGCATTTCTTTCACGTTCGGCCTGCGCCTCTTTCGACATGGCGTCTTGCAAGTCAGACGGTATGGCAATATCCCTGATTTCAACCGAAACAACGGTAATTCCCCAGCTGTTCGTTTTCTCGTCGAGTATGCTTTTGATTTCCTCGTCAATTTGCTCGCGACGAGTAGCGACCTCCGCCAAATTAATGCGGCCAACGGCATCGCGCAGCGCTGTCTGAGCGGCCCACCATATTGCAGATGAATAGTCCTCCACTTCGACGCACGCACTTTTCGGATCCCATACCATCCAAAAAAGAACCGCGTCAATATCCAGCGGAACCAAATCGGCCGTGAGAGCTTCTTCCGCAATAAAGGGGGTCGTTATGATTCGCTGGTCAACATGTGCGGCAGCGTATTCGATGATGGGGATGATAAAGTACAAACCAGGGCCAACCTGCCGGTTATATTTTCCCAGCCGGAGAATAACGACACGTTCCCACTGATTTGCGATTCTAATCGAATAGCACCCAATAGCGCCGAAACAAGCGCCCGCGAGGCACGCCCAGGCAGATAGACCCGCAACCAGGGAAACGAGAGCCGTTCCCATCAGAGAAAATAGAACGAATATCGCCGCAGCGAAGCAAAACACACCGACCTTGGAAGTGCGCTTCGGCTGAGGTGCCGCCGCCTTCTTATTCGCCGAAGCGTTCCGGGCTTCGTTTTTCTCGGCTTCCCTTTTCTCTTTGCTGCGCATAACCGCCCCTATCGCCTATCCGCATTCCAATCGCTACAAATCGCTCCGAGCGCCTCGTGCAGCGGCCCTCGAATAGTGCACTCGAACAATCTCTAGAAGATCGCCTAGAGACATTCCTTTTTCGACCGCCCGACTAGACAACTCGTCTGCCATGGAGGCAATATCATCGTCAATCGAAGCGGACTCGGGCAGCCCCTCGGCAACATACGTGCCAAGCCCGCGTTTCGTGTAAATATACCCATCCCGCTCAAGGTCCTGGTAGACCTTGTTAATCGTATTGTAGTTAACGCCAAAGCGAACTGACATTTCCCTTACGGAAGGCAGCCTTTCGGAAGACTTAAAATGGCCTGATCCAATTAAATAGATAAGTCTCTTGCGAATCTGAATCCAAATGGGGACACCGCTACTCTCGTCAATTTGGAAAATATCCAATGGCTCCATTGCAGCTGCCCCCTTCCTTACGCACTCGATTTCCCTTTTCGATGTTATGAGCTAAACCCAAAATGGCTGCACGGCAGCAAAACCAATCGCAAACCTCGATGCTGCCATAAGAATACAGAACCTTAAGCAAACACCGCCGACGAGCGCGGATATGCCGCCAATGCACAGAACAGTCGGACGCAAGCGAGAAAAGCACATCAGGTCCACCGCCAAAGGGACGATACAGCCGACGATGACAACACCCACCCAAAAAAGGAGCGATAAGTCACCGAACAGAAGAGCGAAGGCCGACAGCGAAGCACCGCTTTCTGAAAAAAGCACTGGACGGGCCAAAAGGGCCGTCAATAGAAGGATCTCGACAAGCACAATTACCGCGTCAATCGCAGATAGGCCATTCATGCCCTCAAGAACGCCTTCGCACGTTTGCCTGAAAAAGCCGACAACGACGAGCAGGCCCGCCCCCGACGAAAAGGCCGAAGCCGTGAAAAGCGCTGGAACAAGCAGAGTATTGAGGAACGGAACCGACGGGAAAAGCGAGTAGAAAACGCCCGAATAGAGAATAACGACAAAGGAAAGGATCATTGCCAGAAACTGCGAGAGGGGCTCGATGAGCTTTGATGCGCGGCAATGCGGCATCAGGCCGAACGCCAGGGATAACGCTGCGAAGAGGCAGAATAGAACGATAGCCCACGAGCCGAACCCCAAAATGCTTGACGGCCTGAGGAAAACGTTGAAGGCAATCGATGGGTCGCCAAGATCAAGAAGCAGGAAGACGCACCCCACGGCCACCATAATCGGGCCAAGGACCATTCCAGCATCCGTAATTGGCGAGATTTTCAGCAGACGAGGCCGAGAGGCCAACCTTAGAGCGAAATCAACGACGGAGGCAATCGCAAACGCACCAGCGCCAGCACCGGCAAAAAATAAGTACCATGCAATATAGGCACTCGCCACGATATTCCACCCGCTTCATAAGGCAATCGACGCGTTCGCACTCCGGAGAAATCATACCATTCGATGAGAGGACGCGCACGAACACACCGTCGGAGATGGCCCAATATTGCCTTGCTAAAACCTCCGCACAAAGGGCCCTGGCTTTACGCCAGGGCCCTTAAAGGAACGCCGCACGGGAGGGAAAGCGGCTTCGGGTATATCGTTTTCGCGTCGGCCTTACTTGAACTCAAGCTTCGTGATAACGGTATCCGTTGCAAGAGCCTCGCCAACGAGCTGGCCGAACGTCAGGCAGCGGCCATGGCTCACGCCGGGGCAATGCACGGGGTAATTCAAGCCGAAGAAGTCGCCCTGAACATTGCCGACGGCGAACAGACCATCGATGGGCTCGTCTTCTTCCGTGCACACCTGAGAATCGTCGTTCACATGCAGGCCGAACGGAATGGTCAGAACGGAGCACACAACGGGCGTCGCGTAGAACGGGGCCGTCTTGATTTCCGAGAGGAACTGCGCCGGCACGTCGAACTTAACATCTTTGCCCGCTTCGTATGCCGCATTGTAGCCATCGACAGATTCCTGGAGCCTGTCGGCGGGAACGCCCAGCTTCTCAGCGAGCTCGGCAATCGTATCGGCCTTAATAAGGCTGCCGTCCTGCAGGCGCTTTTCCATCTCCTCGTCGAGACCCTTCAGCTGCACGTCATAATTGGTCGGCCACTGCCGCTTGACCCACTTCTCATAATTCGCGTCGAAAATCGACCACGCCTTGTCGCCAGGGGTGTTCATGCGGCCATTGGTTAAATAAGGCTCGAAGGGAAGCTCCGCGCCATAGCGCTCGCCATTGCGGTTGACCGCAAGCCAGCTCATAACGAAGGCGGTAAGATTGAAGCTCTTGGAGCTCGGGGTGTACTGGTGAACCATCGGTGCCGCGGGGCTCTTCGAAAGCGCAGCTCCAGCCCAGCAGCCCATCAGAATGCCATCGCCAGTGTTTCCGCCTTCGGGGGTATACACGTTGCCATCGGCGCGCGTGGTGATGCGTGCCCAGCAATTCACCATCTCTTGGTTGCCGCTAATGTCGCCCGTCGCCAAAATCACACCCTTGGAAGCGTTGTACTGCACGTACTTGCCATCCGCATCGGTGACGATCACACCCGTAATGCCGCTCTTCGCATCGCCCACCAGTTGCTCGGCGTGCGTGTTGAACACGTATTCCGCGCCGTTATCCGTCGCCGACTTGTACAGCGCCTCACCAAGGTTCCAGTTGCAGGTCTTCTTGTCAGAACGCACCGCACCGGGCTCTGCGTCGCTCACAAACGACACGGCATCGGGATACACGCGCCAACGCTCGGGAAGCGTTTCCCACCCGTATTTCGCGGTTTTCGACAGCGCGGAAACCATCTTAAAGCCCTGCTCGGCCACCATTCCCTCGATGTAGTCGATTACCGGACCAGTCTTTTCGGCCCAGGTGCGAATGAGGTTGTAATTGGTGGTCTGCTGCGACCACAGATACAGAAGGCGGCATGCCTCGTCGATGTCGATGTCGACGCCATTGTCGATTTTGAACTTGCTGCCAATTGCCGCAACGTCAATACCATGCATCTGAATGCCATCGGTGCGCTCGATAACCGCAACCTTGGCGCCGTTGCGGGCGGCCGCCTCTGCGGC
>UMDY01044857.1_pt1 | contig 9430 bp, 8 predicted proteins | sample 1964591 | NCBI WGS metagenome assembly UMDY01 (sample SAMEA4836004, study PRJEB28245) | human gut metagenome | biome: gut microbiome; material: fecal sample | place: Denmark | collected 2008
AACAACTGTCCCAGCCGCAGAGTCGCGCTCCGGCCGGACTTATACTTCTCCGTCACTTTCCTGCACTGCTCAAAAGTCTGCTCCATATCCCGTCGGATATCCAGCACCGCATCACAATCTGCCATAAAACACCCATTTTCAAAATGATGATAAAGGCTCCGGTAATCCAGATTGATCGTGCCGCAAGTCGCCATGCAATCATCTGCCACGCTCATCTTCGCATGACAGAACCCCGGTGTCCACTCATAGATCCTTACACCATCCTGTACCAGATTGTGATAGAACGATCTGGTGATACTGTAGATCAGCTTCTTATCCGGGATTCCCGGTGTGATGATCCGCACATCTACGCCACGCCTGGCCGCCAGCGAAAGTGCATGTGTCATCTCATCCGTGATGATCAGATAAGGAGTCATAAACCAGCAGTATCTGTCCGCTTTGTTGACGATACTGATATAGACATCCTCTCCAACCTGGATTCCGTCTAACGGGCAGTCCGCATACGGCTGGATATATCCCGTCTGCTTTGCCTGATACGGTTGCTGTACCAGATATTTTTTCTGTGCCTCTATATCCAGAACATCCACATCGGCCGGAGTCTTCCCGGATGCTTCCCACATTTCCAAAAATGCTGCCGTAAGCGAAACCACCGCATCTCCTTCCAGCCGGATTCCCGTATCCTTCCATTCTCCGTACGGATGTGTATAATTAAAATACTCATTTGCCAGGTTATAACCGCCTGTGTACCCAACCTTTCCGTCAATCACCGTAATCTTTCTGTGGTCACGGTTATTCAGGAACATATTAAGTCCCGGAAGCAGCGGATTGAATACCCGGCAGGCAATTCCTTTCGCTTCCAGTTTTCTCGCAAAGCTCAGATTTACGAATCCGATCGAGCCCATGTCATCATAGAACACCCGGACCTCTACTCCTGCTTTCACCCGTTCTTCCAGCACCGTCTGGATCCTGCTCCATGCATATTCATCCTCAATTGCATGATACTCCATGAAAATGAATTGCTCCGCCTTCGCAAGATCAGCAAGCTGCGCCTCCAGTCCTTTGACCGCTTCATCAAAATAAATCACATCCGTATTCTGATACACCGGATAACACGCATTTCTTTCTATATAATTGGAAACATTTCCCGCTTTCGGATCTGATGCATTCAGACATTGCAATACTTCTTTGTTCTCCGGCAAAAGAGGCAGAAGCTTCTCATCAATCTTTTTGTAGCGCATCCGCATCTTCCAGGTTCCGCCGTTCAGACCGATCAGAAAATAGAGTGCCACTCCAAGAATCGGCAGTGTCAGGATCAGGATGATCCACGGTGTCTTCATCGAGGAAGTCTCATTTCTTCCATATATTTTCAGAACCAGTATGACGGCAAATATTCTGGTCATATTATCTATAACTACTGCATATTCATTCAGTCCCTTGAATATTCCAACCAGGAACACCACTTCCAATAATATCGAAAGCACCGTGAACATCAGCCGCTTCACGCCATTTTGTGTCTTTTTCTTTCCTTCCAGTGTATGACTGCTCATCTTCTCACTCTTTTCTTCTATTGTAAATTATGATTATACTAACACGAACGTATTTCCGGCTCAAGACTTATCTGAAGTTCAATCAGAAATTATTGACCTCAGTTTTCCCGGAAATAAGCAACAAAAAAATCACCATCCCCGCAGCTCGCAGTCTGCAAAAACAGTGATTTAATAGTGCGCGATCAGGGGTTCGAACCCTGGACACCCTGATTAAGAGTCAGGTGCTCTACCAACTGAGCTAATCGCGCATCTTTGGTTGTCTGTATTACGTTCTCCGTAACGACAAGACTTATTATATAATAAGGTTTTTAAAAATGCAAGTACTTTTTTTACTTTTTTTCATATTTAAAAAGTCAAGCGTTAAATGCGAAAAATATCACTGGTTTTTGTGTTCTCTCTTTTTCACAATTTCCATTCTGCTTTTTTGTGCATATTCAACAACCTTCTAACTTTGCCATTTCTTCGTTGAAGCGCTCTTCGGCTGTTCCATAGTTAAACAACCGGCGCGGATAGTTATTGATCCAGATCTCTATCTGTTTTACTGTGTCGCCGGACACCGTGTCAAAATCTGTCCCTTTAGGTACGTGCCGCCGGATCATTCTGTTTTGATTTTCATTTGACCCCCTTTCACAACTGCTATATGGGTGACAATAATATAATTTCACTCTGCTTCCTTTTCTGCGCGCTGCCTTCTCCATTCCTTCAAAGTCCGCAAATTCCGATCCATTATCAACGGTAATTGTTTTAAATACCTTATAAAACATTTTTCCCCATTTTCTTTCAAGCTTATTTAATGATTTAACTACTTCCGCGGCCGTATGCCGTTTTAATTCCATGATGATTTCTTTTCTTGTTTTTCTTTCCGTTAATACCAGAAGCGATTTTTTCGATTTCCCCCGAAGTCCAACTACCGTGTCCATTTCCCAATGTCCGAACGTTTCTCTTGTATTTACTACTTCCGGGCGTTTTTCTATGCTGTCGCCCTTTTGCGCCCGTGTTCTGCGCACTTTATCATATTTCTTTTTTTCATTCTTCTTTACCGGCAAATCTTTATTTGTCAAATGAAGGAAAATTCCCTTGTCTATATAACTATAAAGTGTCGTTTTGCTTATTGTAACAGAAAACGTAATTCCCTTGTGTTTGATTTCTCCTAATACTGCTCCCGGTGAGTATTTTTCATTCACAATCTTATTTTCGATATACTCCGCTAATTCTATATCATTTCCAATTTTTAGCCCCGGACCTTTTGCGGCCAAATTTTCCCGGTATTTTTCGTCCGCTATATCTGGACTGTACCGTTCTTCTGTTGTCCAGTCAGAATTGCGGTGTTCATACCTGCCGCGTTTCAGTTCTCTATATATTGTAGAAATATGGCAACCGATATTATTTGCAATTTCTTTCGGTGTGTGTTTTTCTTTCAAAAGTGCTTCAATTTTTATTCTATCATCATGTGTCAGGTGGTAAAAATGTCTCATGGCTTCGATCCTTTCAAAAATAACGCCGCGGCCATTATAGCCCCGGCGTTATTCTTCGGTTTCTTCCAACAACCATTCCACATTTACGTGTAAAACTTTTGCAAAAATTTTTAATTCATAATCAGTGACAAAGCGGGTTCCTATCTCGATCCGGCTTATGCTATCCCTTTCAAGTGTCACGCCTGCAATCTGTACTTTTGCCGCTAAATCAGATTGTGAAAGGCGTTGTTTCAATCTGGCTTCCCTGATTTTATCACCGGAAAGGTTCTTCTTTCCCCTGTATGAATATATTTTCATTCGTTGCGGCTCCTTTATGTGTTAATGTTCAGAAACTTTCTTGACTTTAACACATAAAGTTTCTAAAATTGTGCTAAAGGTCAGCAACGCGAACTTTTCTACCTGCTGCCCTTAAAAATCTAACCGCAAGGGGGAACAAAATATGTTTATTTCTATTGGTATTGACGAAGACGGACGCCCGTATATCACCACTTCCGACGGATCGCGTGAAAAAGTCGTGCGAAAAGGTAAGGGGAAAAGCGTTATAGATTTTCCTTCTACTTATACCGTACTCGACATTGAAACGACCGGCCTTGATCCGCGTTACTGTGAAATTATTGAAATTTCGGCCATGAAATATTCTTCCGGCCAAAATATCGGTACTTTTTCAACACTTGTGAAGCCTTCCGAACCTATCGACGAATACATAACTTCACTTACAGGCATTACGAACGATATGTTGAAAAGCGCCCCGGATATTTCAGAAACTATGCAAAAATTTTATAATTTCGTTGGTTCCGATCTTATTGTTGGCTATAACGTCAACTTCGATATTAACTTTTTATATGACAATCTTCTGAACTGTCGCTCGCTTATTTTGTCAAACTCCTTTATTGATGTTATGCGGATCGCGCGGAAAATTCTTCCTGGTCTAAAAAATCATAAGCAAGCAACCGTTGCCGATCATTACGGAATTTCTACCGCCGGCGCTCATAGGGCGGCCGTTGATTGTGAAATATGCAACGCCATTTTTGAAAAATTGCAAGCCGATATTTTAGCCACCGGACAAAGTCTCGAAGATTTCAAATTATCCAGTAAAAGAAGCGAACTGCACGCTAAAGATATTTCTACGGAAAACATTTCTTTCGATACCTCTCACCCGCTTTTTGGTAAAGTGTGTGTGTTCACTGGAACACTTGAAAAAATGTCGCGTAAAGACGCTATGCAATTAGTCGTTGATTTTGGCGGTTCTGTTGGCGATAATGTCACGAAGAAAACGAACTATTTAATTTTGGGTAATAATGACTTTTGCCAGTCTATCAAGGATGGGAAAAGCAACAAGCAGAAAAAGGCCGAAGATCTGATCCTCAAAGGCCACGACATAGAAATACTTTCCGAAAATGTATTCTATGATCTTGTACTTGAAGGATAACTATATAACCACAGCGGGCGCTATCCCTTCCAGATTGGAAAGGCCGGCGCCCGTTGTTATATAGTCCTTTTTATTATTCCTGTTCTTCTGCCGTCATACGCTGATCGCGTTCCATTCTTTCTTTTATCGCCTGATTTATATATTCACTTACGTTTTGTCCTGCTGCTGCTGCTATTTCTTTTATAATTGCCCTTTCTCCTTTTTTCACAAGGATTTCCACGCGATCATAATTTGCCTTCTTAAATTCGTTCTGATATTTAATCTGGTTAAACTCTTCGTTCTTTGCTCTTGCCATTTTGTCTTATTCCTTTTATAATGAATTTAACGGATCGGGCGGCTTTGGCAAGTCCACCGCCCTTTCTGTGTCCCTTATTTCTTATTCATTTTCTTCTCGCGGCTTCGCGTCGACAATTCGTCTTATCAATTCTAAGATTTCATGTTCGCTATGCCCCTTTTCGTCACACCATTCTATGACTTCTTTTATTTCCTTTTTATCCATTTCGCTCATGTTGCTCTCCTTTCTATGCTTGCCCATGTATTCGTTAAGTCTTCCTTAACTGTCTTTATTATATAACATATTCCGGAATATGTCAATATATATTCCGGAATATGTTATATTTTTTTAAATAATAAACCCCGCCTTTATTGACGGGGTTTCGGTGACATATTATTCCTTTTTCTGACTTTCAAGGGGTTTTCATGAACTGTTTATAGTTACGTTTTACGCTTTCTTTGCGTAGTCAAGGGAAACCCAACCGTTACGGCCTGCGGCGTAGGCTTTTAACAAGCCCCATTTTGAAGCGCCGGGGCCTTCTGCTTCCTCTACGATTGTAAAGGCTCCCTTTCCTGTGTAGACGGGTTTTCCATCTTTCTTCCAGTAGTCGAACGTTGTTCCCGGTCCTTTCCTGATACGAAGATCCGAAGTCGTCACGTTCACTTTGTATTCTGCAGCAACCGGCGCCGCCGGTGCTTCCGGGTAGATCCTGTTTCCGTCATTGTCAAAGACATAATAACCGTCGTTCTGCTTTGCCAGTTCCACGGCGTTTTCCCTGCCCTTGAAGGCTCCGATCTGGCTTGCCGCGTCCTTCCAGTCTTTTCTTACTCTGAAATAACCGGTTCCCGCTGTGCTTGCCTTCTGCTCCTGTGTTGCCTTGAACGAAACATAGTCCGGAACGGCTGTTATATAGGCCTTTGCTCCGCCGTCGTTGATCTGGTACCATTTTTCATCTTTGGAAATTCCGGTAACTGTGAAGGCTGCGCCGTTTTTTACAACCTTCTTCACATTCCCGGAAGCAAACGAAGGCGTTGTTCTCACGTTCAGGCCGTCGGATCCGGTGTAAATTACCGTTACCGTACCAGAAAGCGTCTTCACGTCCTGCGCGCCCGTGTCTGTTACTGTGGGCGATCCTGAAACCGAAATGGTGCCGCCTGCCATGGCTGCTTTTACGTCCTTTCTGAACTGGTCCATTGTCAGACCGTACTTTTTCCAAATATGTTCAACGTCGGCGTGGTTTGTGGCATACCCGCGGGCGTGGCCTTCTGAATGGGAAAGAATAACGCCGTCCTTCTCCGGGTTCCACCCGAACTTCTGGCACAAATACGCGAAGTATTCCACGGCGTTTCTATAATTTTTCAGAACAACCGCCTTCGTGTTGCTGCCGTCGGAAAGTTCGATCCACGACGCGCCGCCGGTATACTTGATCGTGGCCGGCTCTGTCATTTCTACGCCGATATGGGTATTATTACAACTTCCCTTCGGTCCGCTGCCGCCATGCCAGTTTCTAACGGCCGTTTTCTTTTCCGGATCGATCGGAAGTCCCACGTAAACTTCCCCGGTGTGCTGAATAACCGCGTGAACGCCTGCGCCGGCGTCTGCGCGGTTCTCGTTGTTAATTATGTTCATTGCTTTTTCGCAAGGGCAACCGATAGAATGAAGATAAGGGCCGATCGGTTTGATCGTGCGCCCGCCTGTTAAACATGGGCTTTTCTTCATGGTTGCGTCAATGATTTTAATATTCATATTCTGCCCCGCTTCCTGTGTGTCGTACTGCGTCAAGTTCCATTTTTTTACAATGGAACATATTTTTGAAACGTAATTATTGTCCGTTGCATAGCCGCCGGCCTTTACGATCTGGATCGCTTTCTTGTAGTCTCTTTCGCCCACAAGTCCCGCATATCGAAGATTTTTCCCTTTCTTCGCTCCTGCTAAGTAATCGGAATGATCCTTGATACTTTCGGCCATGCTCTCATATTTTCGGAACGCTGCCGTTATTGTGTAGACTTCGCCGTTCGGCTTCTGTTCGTTCGTTTCCTTTGTGTAGGTCTGGCCGCCCCAATCGGACGGCCAGTTATTGCCGGAAAGTTCGGCTTTCATTCCGAAAATATTATTCGCGTTCACTGCAAGTTCTCTTGTGCCATACCCGCTTTCAAGTATTCCCTGCGCTGTCGTAAGGCTTGCAAGGATCCCCGTTTTTGCCATATCGGCGCGGGCCTGCTCTCCTAACAGTGAAACAAATTCTTTTTTCGTCATTTCGCCGCCCCTTCTTCCTGTGCTGCTACCTCTTCCAGTGCTTCCGGTTCTTCCGCTTCTTCGTCTGCCGGAAGTTCGTCTGTGTACTTCTGCAGAAACGCCTTTACGGTCTGCCAGATCTTCTTCACCGGAAGGCCGCAAAGATACATATTTTTCAAAATGCTTATGATCTCATACGCAACAAAAAGGATCGCGAAGAACTCCATTGTTCCGATCCTGTCTACTGCCATTACTGCGCGCACTTCCTGCGGAATGAAGCCGATCAGGTTCACCGCTACAATGTGATCCACTGTAACCAGTGCAAGAAGGCAAACTAACATTCCGCATTTTCTGATCGCACCGTTGATCCCGAAATTAGAATTGAACCTTCTTTCCTTGATCGCGCGAAGAACTCCGAAAACTGTATCAATCACCACCGCGATCAAAACCAACTGCAAAAATGTGTTTCCCGCTGCTTCCGCATAGATAGAAATTAACTTTTCCATGTTTTTCACCACCTTTCTTTTATAAAGATAATAAAAGGAAAGGGCGGCAATTTCTGACCTGTTTTCAGGCCGTCGCCTTCCTTTCCTTGATTTCTTTTACTTTCTCCTTCGTTTCCTCGATCAGAATATAGCTGTCGGCGTGTTTCATGTGGCCGAACCTGCTTTCGATTGAGCGATCGAAGTCTTCCAGTTCTACTTCCCCGGCGTCGAAGGCTTTTAATAACTTCTTTAGGCGCCGCATGGCGTCTTTTCTTACTCTCTTATGATCCTTGAAATGAATATACCCTACGAAGTTTATTCCGTTCTTTGCTGCAAGGATCGTTGTCTTCGGGTTCAGTTCCAGTTTTAATTCCCGGCGAAGAAATTCTTCTATCAGTGCCAGAACGTGCCGCAATTCTTCCGGATTCTCTGATAATATTATAAAGTCGTCCATATAACGAACATAATATTTCATTTTCAGGACGTGTTTTACATACTGATCCAGTTTGTTCAGGTATACGTTCGCGAATAGCTGTGAAGTAAGGTTTCCGACTGGTATTCCTACGCCCGGCGGGAAAATACCGTTGTGATCTATGATCCGATCCAGAATTTTCAGAAGTGCTTTATCTGAAATATACCGCCGGATCTCTTTCTTTAATACGTCGTGCGCTACGCTCTGGAAATAGTGGTGTATATCTCCCTTTATTGCATAGATTTTCTTCCCCTGCACCACTTCCAGTTCATAAAGCCATTTTGAAAGGGTGTCGCTTGCTTCGTGCGCGCCTTTTCCCTTCCTGCAGGCGTATGAATGGAAAATGAACCGCTTTTCAAAAATCGGTTCAATGATATTTACGATCATGTGTTGAATAACGCGATCGAAGAACGGAAGCGCCATAATAATTCTTTCTTTCGGCTCCCACACTTTGAAAATTCTATACTTTCCCGGCGTATATTCACCGCTTTGTATGGCGTCTATTGCTTTTTGAAGGTTGTCTTCCCTGTTCTGTTCAAACTCCAACACTTCCGGGCGAAGTCTTTTACATTTCCGGGCCTTCATGTACGCTTTGAGCGCGTTCGGGAAAGTACAGATTTTACCTATTAAGTTTTTAATTGTTTTCATGTTTGCCCTACCGCATTTCACCCCATTTCAGGCCTACTTTTCGGCGGTGCCTTTGTTCTTTTGTCCGGCTTCTCTCCGGAACGGGAACGGCCTTCCGGCCGTCTGTGCGAACCGTCTGACTATATATTTTGATTATTCATATATAACCCTTGCCGTGGATCCGGAGATCGCGCGGTCTATGCGATTTTACAAGTCACACACGCACCACACGCCAATGTTGCCGTTGACGTTCCACGGGTAATTGTTGGCGTTGACCGCGCGCGAACCGTCGTGAACGCCGTTGTTCCAATTGCCGCCGCCAATGAGCGCGTGAAGTGCGAATTAACGGTTGCCCCAAATTTTATTATTTTCTCTTATTTTCTGCGATCGACTTTATCAGGCCGCCGATCTGCGCGCCGATCGCTCCGGTCTGTTTGGCACAATAGAAATAGGCGTCTTTGTTCATGGCCGAATATCCCAGATCGTAAGCAAGCCGGATCTTTCGTACCAGTCGTCTTTTTAAGCGGTCGGCCGCGTATAGGTGACTTGCTACCTTTGTGATCTCAAACATTTCTATTTCGTCCAGTATTCCGTCGATACTTTCCCGAATATCCTTTTGCAGCGTGAATTTTTCATAGTGTGGAAATTTCTTCATTTTCTCATGAAGGTACACTGAAAAATCATAGGCCATTTGGTGCGCTTCGGTGTGGGTGTAGTCCATTTGTGCGGTTTCCTCTTTCCCCTGCGTCGCGCTTTTACTTCTGCTTTGATATGCCATGTTCTATTCTCCCGGAAAATAGGGGCTGCCCTTTCGGGCGCCCCTTCTGCTTACTGCGCGTCACACACGCACCACACGCCAAGGCTGCCGCCGACGTACCACGGGTAA
>UMDY01022567.1_pt1 | contig 9395 bp, 10 predicted proteins | sample 1964591 | NCBI WGS metagenome assembly UMDY01 (sample SAMEA4836004, study PRJEB28245) | human gut metagenome | biome: gut microbiome; material: fecal sample | place: Denmark | collected 2008
TGTTCTTCCTCCTATAATCCTAACAGGGCGATCATGCATAAGATCGCCGTTGTAATCGAAAATACTGCAACCACTCTCGTCTCGGACCATCCGCCCAGCTCAAAATGATGATGGATCGGCGCCATACGGAAAATCCGCTTTCCGCCGGTCTTTTTAAAGTAGGTCACCTGGATGATAACGGAGAGTACCTCGACCAGATAGATCAGTCCGACAATCACGATAAACAAAGGCATCTGCATCATATAGGCTGCCGAGACCACAAATCCGCCGAGCGCCAGTGATCCGGTATCTCCCATGAAAACACTTGCCGGATAGACATTAAACAGCAAAAATCCAAGCAGCGCACCCACAACCGCACAGGTGATCGGCGCAATGCCTGCATTCGTTCCGATCGCCACCACGGAGAAGAACGTTGCCACCATGATGGTGACGCTCGACGCGAGGCCGTCCAGACCATCGGTAAAGTTCGTACCGTTGACGGTTCCGATGACCGCCAGATACAGTACCGGGAACGCTCCCCAGCCGAGGTCTAAATATTTTCCTCCGGAGAACGGAATCAGCATGGTGAGCGGGACATCCGAGTAGCATCCCATATAAACTGCGAACACGGTCGTCACCACAATCTGACAGAGCATTTTCTGCCATGCAAGCAGTCCGTCCGATCTGCGCAGCACAACCTTCAGATAATCATCCAGAAAGCCGATCACACCAAATCCGACGGTCATAAACAGAATCGGAACAATCTTTGGATAATCTTTTACATAAAACACCGATGTGATGATAATACTTGCCAATATCATAAGTCCGCCCATCGTAGGCGTTCCGTTTTTCTTCAGATGGGATTCCAGTTCCTTCCGCTCCGTCTGTCCGACTTTGAGTCTTCGCAGGAAAGGAATTACAATCGGTCCCAACAATGCACTGATTGCAAAAGATACGATTACCGGGATTACAATTTCATACGTCATAATAAACACCTCATGTATTTTATCTTTGCCGAAAGCAACATGTGCTTTTTAACCCAACTAGTATACGTTATTTTTCATGATTTATCAAGGTAAGGCAATATGTTTTCCATAATTTCTTTTACGACCGGCGCCGCAATCAGACCTCCGTAATACGTGCCCTTCGGGTTATTGATAATCGCAATCACAAGCACTTTGGGATCGTCCGCAGGAGCAAATCCGAGGAACGAGGAAATATAGCGGTGCTCGCTTCTCGGCAGCGTCTGGGAAGTCGCGGTCTTGCCGCCGATCGCATACCCCTCGATCTTCGCATTCTTTCCGCCTCCCTCCGACACCACTTTTTCCAGCAGATACTGCATGGTCTCCGAGGTCTCCCCGCTGCAGATCTCCTCTCTCTTATCATAAGAAAATGTCTCGACCAACGTTCCGTCCGTCTCACGGACCTCCACTCCGAAGTGCGGTGTGATGCGCGTTCCCCCATTTATAATAGAAGAAACGGTCGTCACGAGCTGGATCGGTGTGATCTGGAACGACTGTCCGAACGAGATCGTCGCAAGTTCCACCGGGCCGACGTTTTCCTGCTTATGCATGATCGTCGCCGCCTCTCCCGGCAGATCGATTCCCGTCTTCTGTGTCAGACCGAACTGTTTGAAATATTTGTAATAGTTTTCCACGCCCAGCCGCTCGCCCAGTTCAATGAAGACGGGATTGCAGCTGTTCATAATGCCTGTCTCGAACGTCTCTGCCCCGTGTCCGCTTGTCTTCGCGCACCGGATTCTGCGATCCTCCACCAGCTTATAGCCGGGACAGTAGAACTGATCTGTCAGCGACACCACGCCCTCCTCGAGCGCTGCCGCCGCCGTGATAATCTTAAATGTGGAACCCGGCTCATAGGTGTCGCTGATACACGGGTTTCTCCACATGCGGTTCAGCAGTTCCTGCTTTTTGTCCGCAGACTCCGTCCCATCCGCTCCCATCTCCTCAATTAAGGTAAACGGTTCGTTCAGATTGAATTCCGGATAATTTACCATCGCCATGATCTCCCCGTTCTGCGGGTTCATGACAATCACGGACACCTCATCCGCCTGCTTTTTTATGTATGCCTTTTCCGCCGCCTGCTCACAGTATTGCTGGATATTGCTGTCCATGGAAATATATAAATCATAGCCGTTCACCGGCTCAAGCCGCGTCTCTCCCGCATTTTCAATCTCAATCCCGCGCGCATCCGTGAGGGTGAGAATCTTGCCGCTCGTTCCCTGCAAATAGGAATCGTATTTGACTTCAAGCCCCAGAATTCCCTGATTATCCGCACCCGTAAAGCCGAGCACCGTGGACGCCATGGTATCCAAAGGGTAATACCGCTTGTAATCCTCGTCGACCTTGATTCCGGAAAGGCCGTAGGCACGGATGCGGTCTCCGGTCTCCTTGTCAACATTCGTCTTGACCCGCTCAATGGAGCTGACCTTCTCCACCCGCTTTCTCACTTCCTCCTCCGTGAGCCCCAGTTCTTTTTGCAGTGCCGCAATCACCTTCTCCGGCTCATCGATCTGACTGTGAATCACGGAAATGGTACAGACCGATTTGTTCGTCGCAAGGATTTTTCCCGTGGCATCGATGATTCTTCCCCGCGCTGCCTTGATATCACGCTCTCTCTCATGAAGATCCTCCGCCTTCTGCCCGTAGTATTCCGAGCAGAAGACCATCAGATAGACGAGCCGTCCGCCCAGAAACATCAGCACGAAAAACACGGCGAGGAACATCAACCATATTTTTCTGCGGTTGAATGTCTTGCTCCGGTAAAATGCATGTTCCTGTGACATATAGAAAAAACCTCACGAAAGTTCTCCATGAAATTTTATTCATCCGTTCGTGAGGTTATGTCTGTTATTGCTGTCCGTTATCCTGTGGGATGTCTCCACTATCCTGTGGGATATCTCCGTTATCCTGCGGGGTGTCTCCGCTATCCTGCGGTTCATCCCCGTTATCCTGCGGCGTGTCTCCGCTATCCTGCGGCGTGTCTGTGCCTTCCGCCTCCTCTTCATTTCCCGGCAGGGTATCCGTTGTGTCCGGCACATCCAGTCCTTCTTCCACCGGAGTCTCCTCGTTTACAACGTCCGTCATCGCTGTCGCTCCGGTATCTGTTCCCGTAATGTCCCACCCTGCATGAATTCCGGTGGTCTGCTCATCGCGGTAGATGTTCATGTAAGGAAGCACTTCCTCTAAGATCTCACGCACAATATTCTGTGCAAAAGAGCTGTGGTACTGCTCCACCGCATTCGGCTCGTCGACCACGCAGTAAATCACAAGCTGCGGATCGTCGACCGGTGCAAATCCAATAAACGATACCAGATAGTTGACGCCGTCACGTCCCGCTTTCTGTGCCGTTCCCGTCTTGCCGCCCATTGAGTAGCCGTCCACTTTCGCTGTCGCTCCGGTACCTGCGGTAACAGTGGAATACATATACTGCCGCAGCGTCTCGGACGTACTCTCCGAGATGGTTTCCCGAAGAAGTGTCGGCTGGATCTCCTGCACAACGTTGCCGTTCTCATCCGTAATCCGTTTTACCACATGCGGCTGATAGAACTTTCCGCCGTTTACAATCGAGCAGAAGCCTGTGGCAAGCTGGATCATCGTCGTGTTGAAGTTCTGACCGAATGCGTTTGTCGCAAGATCCACCACCGTCATGTTGTCGCCGGTATAGATCAGAGAATCGGTTCTCGTCTCTCCCGGCAGATCAATGTTGGTCTTCTGACCAAATCCGAAAATCTGCTGGTAGTTTTCAAAGTTATCTCTTCCTATTTTATAGGACATCTGCATCAGCGCATCGTTGCAGGAATTCATCAGCGTCTGCTCCAATGTCTCCATTCCGTGTCCGTCTCTCTTGACACAGTGAATGTCATGACCGGAGATCGTCTCATACCCGTCGCAGTAATAGGTGTCTGCCGTGGTCACCGTCCCGGTCTCAAGTCCTGCCGACACGGTAAAAGGCTTCGCCGTCGATCCCGGTTCATAGGTATACGACACGCAGAAGTTCTGCCACAGCTGGTTTAGTGCATCCATCTTTGCGTCATCATCCATGGCAGCGAGTTCTTCCTCGGTGTAATACGCGGAGAGATCTCTCGGGTTGCTCAGATCAAAATTCGGATAATTCGCCATGGCGAGCACATCCCCGTTATTCGGATCCATAATCAGGACTCCGATATGGGAAGCTCCCGCATCCCCTTCGCGGTAGGCGCCTGTGTACGCCTCGTTGAATTCCCGGATCTTGTCCTCCACCACGGACTGGATATTCGCATCAATCGTTGTCACGATGTTGTTGCCGTTTGTCGCCTGCTTGATCGTTTTCTCAAAATTATTATCCGTATTCAGATAGCCGAACTCACGCCCGTTGATGCCGTTTAACGTGCTGTTGTAATAATTCTCCAGACCGTTCACTCCGACATTTCCGGATGCCGTAAATCCGATCACCGCGCTGGCGAGCGATCCGTACGGATACTCTCTCTGATATTCCTTCTCAAACCATACGCCCTTGATGTCGGGGTTCACCTTTCTGCCCTTTTCATCCGTCGCATCCTGCAGTTCCACGAACGGCTGCATCTCGTCGTACGATATTTTCTTCTTCAGCACAATATAACGGTTCTGCGGATCATTCCGGACATATCCGTAAAGCTCATCGCTGCTCAAGTCCGGAAAACACTGCACAAGCGCCTGAATCGTCGGCGCAACGTAATCCTCATCGCTCGTTAAAACAGAACAATCCAGTATCACATTGTACACTGCAATACTGGTTGCCATCACTGTCCCCTTTGCATCGACAATATCGCCTCTCTGGTAAGGAATCACTTTGCTGTCGTATTCCTGCTGGGACAACACAATTTTCTCATATTTTTCACCGCTGGTATATTCAATATACATCAGACGCCCGATCAGACCGATCAGCATGCCTGCCACAATGGTAAACATGACAATCAGCTTTTTTTGCATGCGCCTGGGAAATTTCAGCAGCGGTCTTCTTTTTTTCTTTGCCATGCGCCTCTCCTGCCATCCTACTCGCGCGGAATCTCACTGTACTGGTTCATGTAATCGTCATCGTTCACTGTATAGTACACAATCTGCGATTCCTTCGCATAGGACATTCCATATTCTGTCATCGCCGTATTCCGGATGCTGTCAAGATCCACGCTCGTATTGATCCGCTTGTATGCCTCGTCGTTGTCGGCTTTCAGATCTGCGATCTGGCTCTCAAGGCTTGATATCTGATTCATGCGCGCCGTCATCTCCGACTGGATGTGGATGTATGCACCGGTAAAGATGCCGAACACCATCACAGCCATCGTGAGAAATGCCACATAGCTCTTGCTCATGCGCAGAGCACGCTCCTGATTTCTTCTGGCTGCACGCTTTCTGTTTCTTAATTCAATCTCGCGTTCCCGCTCCCGTCTCTCGCGCTCCCGTCTCTCTCTTGTGACATGCTCCGGGCGGCTCTCTCTGATCCTGCGATCCGGTCTCGTCACTGCAGGCGCTGCTTCCATCCTGCGGACAGTATTCCCGTCAATATAATATTTTCTCTCTGCCGCTTCATTTCTCATAACTGCCACTTCCCTCACTACACTCTAAGCTCTTTCAAATACGCGGAGCTTTGCACTCTTCGATCTCGAGTTCTCTGCAAGCTCTCTCTCCCCCGGCAATACTGGCTTCCTTGTAATCACTCTTCCCTTGGACTTTTTCCCACATACACATACCGGGAAATCACTCGGGCAGGTACATGGATTCTCGTTGCGCTTAAAATTCGTCTTGACGATCCGGTCCTCTAATGAGTGAAAGGTAATAATACAGATCCTTCCTCCCGGATTAAGCAGATCGATCATCATATCCAGATTGTCCTGCAACACTTCCAGTTCGTGATTCAATTCAATTCTGATTGCCTGAAACGTACGCTTTGCCGGATTTCCTCCGGTCTTCTGCACTTTCATCGGGATGGACTCCCGAATAATTTCCGACAGTTCCCCCGCCGTTGTAATCGGCTTCTTCTGTCTCTCGTTCACTATATGTTTTGCAATATTTTTTGCAAATTTATCTTCACCGTAATCGCGGATGATCCTATAGAGATCCATCTCGCTGTAGTCATTGACAATATCCCTTGCCGTAAGACTCTGTCTGTCATCCATGCGCATATCAAGCGGCGCATCGGCGTCCCGGTAGGTAAATCCCCGCTCCGGTGTGTCAAGCTGGAACGATGACACGCCCAGATCCAGCACGATGCCGTCCACATGCTCTATACCGATCGCATGAAGTTCCTCTTTCATGTTGGCGTAATTGCTCCGGATGATCGTAACCTTATCGCCGAACGGCTTCAAACGCTCTCCCGCAGCCCGGATTGCATCCGCATCCTGATCGATGCCGATGAGACGTCCCTTTTCCGATAACCGTTTTGCCACTTCACTGGCATGTCCGGCACCGCCAAGCGTTCCGTCCACATAGATTCCGTCCGGTCTGATGTTCAGATGTTCAATTGTCTCTTCCAGTAGAACGGAATAATGTTTAAACTCCAACCTGCGCCTCCTGCTTAGATACTGAATCCAAGATCCGCCATGTGCTCTGCGATCTCGTCCATCTCATCCTCATCGTAGGTATTCTCCTGCCATCTGTCCTTATCCCAGATCTCCACGCGGCTTAAGACTCCCACGAGCACCACATCTTTTTGTAAATTGGCATATTCGCGCAAAACCGGCGGAAGCAGAATTCTGCCCTGCTTGTCCAGCTCCACTGCGGCCGCCCCAGCAAAGAAAAAACGGGAAAACTTTCTGGCATCCTTCGATGTCATGGAAATATTGCGGAACTTCTCCTCAATATTGTGCCACTCTTCGGCAGGGTACACAAATAAGCATCCATCCAGTCCCTTGGTAACCACAAATTCACTGCCTAACTGCTCTCTGAATTTGGATGGAACGATCAGTCTGCCCTTTGGGTCCACTGTGTGATTGTATTCTCCCATGAACATAACACAAACACCTGCCTTCAGTGGTTTTCCACAAAGTTATGAACTTATCCACCACTTTGTACCATTCTCCACCACTTTCCTCCACTTGTATGATAATATTACCCCACCTTGTACCAAATTGCAATAGAAAAAAGCCCAAAACTTGCGTTTGGGCATAAAAAAAGGACCTCGCATACATGCCTCGCATATATGTTCCGTCCTGTTTACTGTGTTTATTCAATTGTCAGACCCTGACACCCTCCTGACTCTCAAGATATTCTTCTATCAGCTTGTCCAGTCTGGTGCTTTTCTCGTAATAGTACTCAAACCTGTTCTCCTGCAACAGTGCTTCATCCAACTCGTGTCTCGCCGTCTCGATCTTCTTTTGTAACTCATAGATTCTATTCATATGAATCCTCCTTAAAACGCTAAGATTCCTATGTCTGACGTTAACATAGCACTAAAGGTGGGCATTCCCACATAAATCTGCTCTTCACTGCCTGCCTTACATTCATTATATTACTATGTCCGAACACGAAAATCAACGAAAACAACCCGTCATTTTTCGACATTATGAGTGCCGGATTCTCCACTCGGCGCGTTTATTCGCCAATAACTTCATCATTGCATCCAGCGCTTTGTGATTCACCTCGACAATATGTTCTATATCATCCTCCACGCCATGCTTGTGCGCCAGATACTCGTCATGCGACTTCTGGATAAAAGCACAGATCGTCTCCGCGTCGATGAGCGGCTCTGCCTTTTTCTTATTCTGCAGCTTCTCATGTTCTTCCTTAAGCTGCAGCAGCCGGTGATGTCTGGCAGCCTCACCGCTCTTAAGGTACGATCTTAAGTCCCGCTTTAACTTCTCCTCGTAAGAACAATGATCCTTCAGGCTGCCCGGGTAAATGGTGTTGTGCGGAAATGTAAAATAATCCGCCAGATAATGGCTGATCTGTCCCAGATCCCGGTAATACTTGCACCCCTTTTTCTTCCGGATCAGCGCATCTCCCTCCGACAGACGCCTGATATGTCTGCTGACATAAGGAAACGTTCCGTCCATCTCGTGTCTCTTATAGAGAAACGAAGGCTTGATATCCGGCAGAATACTTCCCAGATAAAAAGAAAATTTGTGATGTTTTAATTCTTCATCCTTTAAATTCTCCACCATATAGCGCGCCAGCGAAATATGTGACTTTTTTCTCATTCATCGGTTCCCCCTTTTGCACTGCATGACTTTTTTCCTAATTTTGCTTTCATTGTACTTCCATCAGGCGCACTTTACAAGAGGAAAATTCCACCGGGGAAATTCCACCGGAATGCAAAACGGGGAACCGTTTTGCATTGCCCCCGGCTCCCCGTCTTTTCTCCTATTTGCAGCAGAAACTTGCGCACTCTGTCTCGCCGCAGGAACAGGCGTTGCCCCCTGCGATGCCGATATGGTCCGCGCTGCATTTCTTATTCTCGTTAAACGTGCAGTTGCAGGCCTCACATGCCACATCGATCTTCTTTGACTCATGCTCTTTTACATTGCATCCGCAGCTTTTCTCCCCGCGCTCCACAAAGCTTCCGCAGCAGGTCTCATTCTGATGCACCGCCTCGCTTCCCTCAACCTTGATGTTGCCCTTGCAGCAGCAGCGATCCTCGTTGTAAGCACATCCGGTTACCGCACAATCCAGTAATGTCATATCTCTTTTCTCCTTTCGATCCTTGTTCTCTGGAATGATACATTCCCATTCTTAAGTATCTCCGGAGCAATTTCTTTTATAACCGGTTTTCTTTTTCCACAGCAGGAAGAATTTGCCTATTACACAAAAAAGGAAGTACCACATACCGGTACTTCCCTTGCACTCTGCTGCCTGTGCTTACTTTCCACAGCAAAATTTGTATTTCTTGCCGGAACCGCACGGACACGGATCGTTGCGTCCGACTTTCTTTCCGACGATAACCGTTCCGGACTTCTTCTGCTCCAGATACAGTCTCTTCTTCGTCTCCGGGTCAAAAATGTCATTCCACATCGGAAGCTCATAGAGCCAGTCTGCCTTCGCGTCGACCATGTTCTTGTACAGCTTCTCCTTGTCGAATACGAGGCTGACCTTCGTATCTTCCTCCATGGTGTCGATCGGGTTCGGCTCTACCAGGCTCTCGTTGATACCGTCCAAGAAACCTGTCATATCCATGATGCTCAGTCCGTATTTATCTGCAAGCTCTTTGACCGTTCCCTCTACCTTCTCATCCGGGTTCGTCAGAAGCTTCTCATAGACACCCTTTTCCAGAAGAAAATATCTCTGCCAGAATCTCTGCAGTTCTCCTCTGTCTGCCTTCTCATTATAAGCAACTTTCTGCCACTGCTCTAATAATGCCATATCTGATTCCTCGATTTCATGATTATTTGCATCTGTCTGCCGGATTGCTTGTCCGACATCTGCTATGTCAAAGATGCACTATAGTAT
>UMDY01015191.1_pt1 | contig 9329 bp, 9 predicted proteins | sample 1964591 | NCBI WGS metagenome assembly UMDY01 (sample SAMEA4836004, study PRJEB28245) | human gut metagenome | biome: gut microbiome; material: fecal sample | place: Denmark | collected 2008
TGTCGTGGTGAATTTTTGTGTGGCAGGACTGGCAGAGGCTCATCAAGTTGTCCTTTGCGTGAGTGCCGCCTTTGGAAACGGGCAGGATGTGGTGAACCTCCTGCACCGGAGTCAGCCGACCTTCCTTGAGGCACATCTCACAGAGGGGATGCTCCGCCGCATAGCGGTCACGGATGCGTTTCCACGCTCTGCCGTACTTGCGGTTGACATCGGAGCTGCGCTCGTATTTGTCGTACTTGCGGCGTTCTTCCACACGGTGCGGTTCACAAAACTGTCCGTCACAGAGGTTGGGGCAGCCGGGGTGAGAGCAGGGTCGCAACGGTTTCTTCGGCATCGTTTCACCTCCTTGGGCATGAGAAAAGCCCCACGGGATTGCTCCCATGAGGCCGTCCTTGATTCTTTTTCGCTATTGTAATGATACTACATTTAGGATGGGAACTCTACGGAACTATCGTGTACACTTTTTGCTTTCAGAATATCTGCCACCACATCCAAGGCGCGGTCGTGCAGTTTCTGTATCCATTTCCCGCTGTAGTGCATATCCACAGCAATCTGCTCCCAGGTGTGGAAGCACAGATACCGCTTCTCCAAAAGAATCTGGTACTCGGTGTTGTCTACAGACTTAATGACCTCTACGATCTCACGCTTCAGATCCACAAGCCGGTCGATGTCCCTGTTGATTTCTCCCTGCAGGTCAATGATTTTGCACACGGCATCCGCCATCGTGGAGCCGCCGCAATTAGGATTTCTCGGCATACCTGTCAATGTGGCGGTGCATTTGGTGGCAAGTTCATTCAGTGATGCGACCTGGGCGATTTTTGCGTCAATGCGCTGGTCAAGGTGGTGCGCCTGCGAGAGATACTCTTTTGCTGTCATGCCGCTACCTCCTTATGCACCATGCGGCGAACACCCGTCATAAGATATTCTCCGTCCAGGTCGGTAAGCGTTCCGTACCAGCCGGAACGGAAGAAACGCTCCAATGCGTTCACCTCGGCTGCGAAATCCTCGTTATCCGGGAAGCGGTAATGCTGCTTGAGTGCTTTTTTGTAGTCTTTTACGGCCAGTTCTACAATGGCGTTGGCTAATGCCTGATAGGGGTTCATATTCGTACCTCCGATGTTTTAGATCCTCGGATTGGCACGGATTGTCGTTATTTGTCGAACTGTTGTCTCAGATTTTCAGATTTGCCTTGACTGCAGCTATCAAGGCCGACTGTGTTTTATCTTTGGCTTTCAGCGCACGCAGAATCTGCTCATCAATGGTGTCATCCGCTATAATGTGCTGCACCACCACAGTTTTGGAGGTCTGACCTTGCCGCCACAGGCGGGCTATCGTCTGCTGGTATAGTTCAAGTGACCATGTCAGCCCGAACCATACGATGGTGCTGCCGCCGCTTTGGAGATTCAGACCGTGTCCGGCAGAGGCGGGGTGGATCAGTGCTACGGGGATCTCGCCGTTGTTCCACCCGCGGATGCTGTCGGAAGTATCAAGGCGGGAAAACGGAATGTGCCGCTCATGAAGCCGTTTCATAATCCGCTCCAAATCATGCTTGAACCAGTACGCCACCAGAAGAGGTTTGCCGTTGGCAGCTTCGATGATGTCCTCCAGTGCATCCAGTTTGCGGTCATGGATAAGGACTGTATTTCCGGCATTATCATAAATTGCGCCGTTTGCCATCTGGGACAGCTTGCCGGAAAGCGCAGCGGCGTTTGCGGCACTGATCTCTCCGTCGGGCAGGTCCAGTATGAACTGCTTTTTCATTTCCTCATAGGCATCCCACTCGTCCTGACTTAGATACACCCGGTATTCGCTGGAGATCAGCTTCGGCATTGTCAAGTGGTCGGTTGATTTCATGGAAATCGTGATGTCCGATATTTTGCGGTATATTTCCTGCTCCGCTCCCGGCTTGGGGCGATAGCTGTACACGATCTGCCCGTTCATGGCGTCCGGCACGAAATATTCCTGTCGGTAATGCGTAATAAATCTGCCGAGGCGTTTACCAAGATCGATAACCTTGAACTCCGCCCACAGATCCATCAGACCGTTGGAAGCGGGTGTGCCGGTCAGCCCGACAACTCGCTTGATTCTGGGACGCACCTGCATCAGAGCCTTGAATCGTTTGGACTGGTGATTTTTGAAAGAAGAAAGCTCATCAATGACCACCATATCGAAGTGAAAGGGCATCCCGCTCTTTTCTATGAGCCACTGTATGTTTTCCCGGTTGATGATGTAAATATCGGCTTTGCGCATCAATGCGGCTTTGCGTTCCGCTTCACTGCCGACCACCACCGAATAATTAAGGCTGTGGAGATGATCCCACTTTTGCAGCTCCGCACTCCAGGTATCACGAGCCACTCGCAGCGGCGCAATCACCAGCACCCGGTATACCTCAAAGCTGTCGAACAGTAGGTCGCCTATGGCAGTGAGGGTGATGCTCGTTTTGCCAAGACCCATATCAAGCAGTACCGCGGAGAAGGGATGTGTCTTGATGTAGTTGATGGCATATTTCTGATATTCATGCGGTGCGTATTTCATCCAGTATCCCTCCGATCTGCTCTGGGTCATCAAGGACATACACCTTAAAGCCCAGCCGCCGCAGCAGTCTGTGTCTGGCAGCCTGCAGCGGTCGCGGTTTCTTGCCCGGCGCTTTGACCTCCATAAAGCCGATCTTGCCTTCCGGCAGAAGCACGATGCGGTCGGGCATTCCGTCAAAGCCTGGGCTGACCATTTTCGGTGCGATGCCGCCTGCGCTTTTTACAGCTTTTATCAATTTCTGTTCTATCGTTTTTTCTCTCATAGTGATCCTCCATCAGGAATTAGGTGGGTGGTGACAGTCGATGACAGTTATTTCAGTAACTTCTCTTAGGACTTGTTTTTTTAAGGCTATAAGAGAAGTTTCTGTAGAGAGCGTCATCGACCGTCACCCTATGCTCAATCCAGGAAATCCGACTTAAGCTGCAGGCCGAAAAGCATCCGTGCGGATTTGCATCTTTTCCTCTCAAAACCGGCGCATTCCAGAGCAGTGTAGAAATCTGTCGTACTGCGAACATAGTCGCCTACCTGCGCACAATAACTGCGGTATGCGTTGTAGACATCGCCGGATTTCGCGGAGGAAGTGTCTCCAACCTCGCAGCATTCGTCCAGAAACTGCGAGAGCCAGTCGTTGTTGTCTTTATATTTTTTGATGGCTTCCTCCACCACGGCAGGCTTGATGATATGATAGTCGTTGTCGATCACACGCTTTGCACCGACCATGATCCATTTCAGGATTGCGCCGCCGGCCTTGTCGAACAGGAAATCGGCATAATTCTTGACATCAGATTTCCCCTCAATCCTGGCATTGAAAGGAATCACGATCAGCCGCCGCCAGGTACCAGCATCGATTGCGCCGACCTTCGGCAGATGGTTGGTATAGAGAACCAGCGTGTGGCTCGGTACATAGCTGAAGGGATCTTTGTACTTCTTTTCGGCGTAGATTTCGTCCGTGGAGCACAGCTGCTTCACGTTGGAAGTGCTCAGCCGCATACCTTCCTCCAGTTCCGCTGCGATAATCAGCCGCTTGCCCTTAGCCTCAGCCAGTTCCGGCTTCACATTTCGCTTGCAGCCCACGGTCAGCGTATCGGCAGACATATTTCCGCTGTAGGTGCCGAGTACGCGGGAAAGCGTGTTCCAGAAGGTGGATTTACCGTTTCGTCCTTCGCCGTAAGCAATAATCAAGGCTTCGACACACACTTTCCCGATGGCGGACAAGCCTGCAATCTCCTGCACATAGCGAATTAGGTCCGCATCGCCGCAGAAGAATGTTTCCAAGGCGTCCTGCCAGATATCCATGCCTTCATCGGCCGGGTCAACGGTGGTTTGCTTGGTGATGAAATCCGTCGCTGTATGTTCCCGTGCGGATACAAGCCCCAGACGGAGGTCGTAAGTAGAGGTCGGGGTATTCAGCAGAAACTCATCCGAATCCAACTGCCGCTGGTCGATCTCCAGCATGGGGTGCGACTCTTTTAATGCAGCGGAGATGTATTTGGAGTCACGGCGCTTGATGGCGTAGTTGCGGTAGGTAGTGGCATTCTCATATTTCTGAAACGACCGCGCCTGTTCCGAATTAAAGGCCGCGGCTGCTTTCTTGGGACCCATCGATGCCAGCAGTTCCCAAGCACCGTTTTTCATCATCTCATCGGTGGTTTTTCTGATTTCGGCCTCCGCCTCCTCAAGCTGGCGGGTCGTCAATTCCTGCGCCAGCGCCTGCGCCTTTGGCTTGGACTCTTCCCAAAAGCCGCCGTTGTACACGAGAAAATCGGTAGACGGCGTATAGCGGAGCTTTGCCTCGTATTCCCTTGAAAGCACGGTGGCCTGTCCTACATCGGAATAGTCGGTCGGCTTCAGCTTAAGCTCCTGGTTATATTGCTCCGGCGGAATGTAGCCGTCCTGTGCGGAGACTTTTCCGTAAAACCGCTGTGCGCTGCGCCAGATACTGTCCAGTTCCGACTGTTCCAAGGGCGGATGACAGCAGGCGGCGACCTCTATAAAATGCTTGCGCGCCTCATCGGTATTTCCGAAGCGTTTCAGAATGCACCCGGCATAGTGTGACATGGTGGCGTTGCGGCTTCCTTCGGGAATAATGATGCTGCCGTAGCTGCCGGAGTCCATATTTGCGTCGAAATCATCATCAGTAAGGAAAGTTGTCAGCATCATCGGCCCGTCAAAGACGTCGACCTGCGGTGCTTTTGTTCCGAAGAAGAATCTGGCAGCATCGAGCGCCTTAGTGTCAAAATACGGGAAGATGGCGTTGACCAGCTTTTTCAAATCGCTGTACTGCGCCGCATCCGTCAGTCGGTCAATGGGAAACAGCACATGGAATTTAGGTCGCGCTTCCTTGCCGTTTTTTACCTTCATGTGGTTGCGGCTGTAGTGAACCGCAAAGGCCACGCCGGGAAATGCGGCGGCAACATCGGAGGGATAGACCCATTCCTCCGGATCATCGCTGTGGTCGTTGTCGCAGTCGACCGGGAGACAATCCGCTCCGAGGAAATTGTCATTATTGCGGTAGTTGCCTCGGTATTCGGCGCATACATAATCGTAAGACACGGCCTGCAGCAGTGTGTTTTTATCGGTCACCGCGACCTTATGCGGGTAGACGCAGTTTTCCGGCATCCCCAAGCGGTCGGCGCGGTACAGTGTAAATTTCATCGTGATACCTCCTTGCAGGTCTCGCTGAAATAGCGAATCCGATAGCCCTTCCATGTGGCTCTTTTGATTTCTGCCTCCATACCTTCGGAGATGTGTTCACCGAAAACCCACATTTCCGCACATTTACTGAGAACTGCGTTGCCGAAGAACAGTCCCAGCTCACGCTCCTTTGGCTTGTTGTCGTCAAGGAACTGCGGAAAGAGCAGATGCGGTGCAATGGGAATATATCCGGCTTCCACCGCAAAGCGGCTGTAGCGTCTTGCGGCGGCAGTGTTGTTTTCGACATCTCCGGCATAAGGACTGCAGATATACACAATGGGTCTGAATGCCCGGAGCGCCTTTTCTTCTTTTTCAATGGCACAGAAAGCACCGTAAGCCGTAGGGTCGGCATAGCCTTCTGCGTTTCTAAAATCAGCCATGACAGGCTCCTCCAATCTATAGTTTTCACTACCCACTGGAGTGTTCCGTGGGCAGTGGTCCGCTTTTAGTCCTTTTTGTAGAACATGGTTTCATAACCGTCGGCGCGGAGCTTCAATCCGGCAGTCCACGGCGGGGTGCGTCCCATCTGTTCGCAGACAGCGTTGAGGTCAACCTCCGGTGCGGCTTCAATCACCAGTTCATCGTGAATGTGCATGGTGATAAAGCAGTGGGACAGGGTCTGCATGGCATAGCAGAGGATATCGCGGGAGGTGGCCTGAACGATGTTTTCCACCAGCTTCGGACCGTAGGTCTCCAGCCGCTCCCATTTCTTCGTGCCGCCGATGCCCTCATAGGTGATGCACTCGCCGCCGAACTGGTTAGTGCCGAGTTTGGGCTTCACATAGGAAAGCCTCCTGCCAGACGGAAGCGTAATAAAGAGCATTCCGCTCCGATAGGCAAACTCGATGCCACAGACCTCGCTGTCCAGATGCTGCTTTACGGCACTCATGGCGGCGCGGTCGATGTCCCACCAGAATTTCACGATATTCTGGTTCGAATTTCGCCACGCAGTGACTAGCGGCTGCAGTTCATCTTCGGACAGACCCATCTCCAAGGCACCCATTGCTTTGAGCGCGCCGACCGAACCGCCATAGCCAAGGGCGAGTTCAGCGATTTTTCCTTTCTGCCGCAGATGACCGTTTACACCGTGCTTTTCCACTGGAACCTTGAACATCTGCGATGCGGATGCGCAGTAGATGTCGCCTCCTTTTTCAAAAACATCCTGGCGCCAGGTTTCTCCCGCAAACCATGCCAGCACTCTGGCTTCAATGGCGGAAAAGTCGGCAACGATAAACTTGCAGCCGCTTTTCGGCACAAATGCGGTGCGGATCAGCTGCGACAAGGTATCCGGCACATCCTCATAGAGTATTTTCAAAGCATCAAAGTCACCGGAGCGGACAAGGCTGCGGGCCTCGGCCAGATCAGGAAGATGGTTCTGCGGCAGATTTTGCATTTGAATAATGCGTCCTGCCCAGCGACCGGTCCTGTTGGCTCCGTAGAACTGAAACATTCCACGGGCGCGGCCGTCTGCGCATACGGCTTTCTCCATCGCCTGATATTTACGGACGGAGGATTTCGCAAGCTGCTGGCGAAGCGAAAGGATCTTTTGCATCTCTGCCGGTGCAGTTTTGAGCAGTTCCGCAACTTCCTTCTTGCCCAGTGAATCGACCGCCAAGCCATTATCCGAAAGCCACTGCTTCATCTGCTGTACCGAGTTGGGGTTATCCAAAGCGGTCAGCTTCTTTATGGCATCGGTTAGCTCTTTGCGGGAACGGATGTCCATGGCAATTGCCTGATGCGCCAGCTCCATATCCAGTGCGACACCTCTGTCGTTGATCTTCTGGTCGAGATGATACTGGTTCCAGACGGCTTCCGGCACAGGAAACTTGGCGAGTTTTTCCTGAATGGACATCTCGACCTCAACATCACGGATGTTGTACCGTTTGAACGAGTCCCACTTATCCGGAGCGTTCTCCGGCAGATTGCGGGTTCGACCGCCGTTGGTCTTCGTCGGCGCACAGGGCTGACAGAAATACTTGATGAGTTCTTTGCCTTCGGTCATCTTTTGCTTTCCAAGACCCAGAACGACACCGACGGCCTCCAGTGAAAGCGGAAGCCCCATATATGCAGACCAGATCATGGTGCATTTCCAGGAGGCAGGGTTGAGATAGTTTCCCACGGTATCCTCCGGGATGCTGTAGCTGGTATTATCAAAGTTGCCGTTTTTCCGAAGCCAGCGTGAGAGGCATATCCGCTCGAACTGCGCATTGAACGCCCACTTTGTGACACCTGTGTCCGTCAGGGCGGCAATAATCTCCGCAGGAATCGTCTCTCCGCAGGCAAGGTCAACCACCTGCACGGGACTGCCGTCAACGGAGTATCCGAAGAGAAGAATGTCAAAATCCGGCGCTTCGGTGTATTTGTAGACGCCGCATTTGGCAAGGTCAACGCTGCTGTATGTTTCAATATCGATACTGAGTGTTTTCATATACACGAATCCTTTCCATAGCCCGAATGGGCGGCAGGAACATTCCCACCGCCCACGGGATTGGAGATTACTCTTTGTTGAGTTCTTTCATACGGGCTTCGTGATACTCCACCTCACGAAGGGCGTGTTCCTTCTCAAGTTGTCGGCGCTCTTCCTCCCATGCCGCATTGCGCTTATCGCGTTTGCGGTCATCGACGGCATCAATGATGGATCTGACGATCCAAAACACCGCCAGGAGCAGATACAGGGACAGAAGCAGAATGCAGAGAATCGTGGTAATACTCATGCTGCGCACCTCCTCAAGATAGGAAATCTTCGTCCACATCGGTGGCGAAATCGGACGCTGCGCTGGACTTGCCGCCGAGAGGTTCGCCGTCACGGATCTTCTGAAGGTTGTTCAGCCCGCAGGCAATGCCCTTGTTGCCGTTGCTGTTGAAGGCGTAGAAGTTGATGCTGGCACGACCGTACACGCCGGAGTAAACCTCGGAGCGGGTCAAGATCGGGTTGCAGTCGGCGTCCACGATACCGGGAGCAGTTGCGGAGTTGGCATTGATAAAGTAGCTGTTGGCATAGGCGGGATCATCCGGACGCTCGGTGTCTCCATCGCGCAGGGGCGTTTTAATGGCAGTCAAAGGCGGAACGGAGCGGCCGTTGCCCTTGAGCTTGGCCTGCCCCTCCTCATAGGCTGCCTGAATAGCCGCCTTGATCTTCTGGACGGTTACGGTGTCAGACTTGGGGATGATGAGACTGACACTGAACTTCGGCGTGCCGCCGTTGATGGATTTCGCTTCCCAGACATTGGCGTAGGACCAGCGGGTATCTTTGCCGGTAATGACCTTCATGGGACTTACGAGCTTAGTGGTAGAATTCGACATATCAGTTGTCCTCCTTAAAATCATCGATAATGGTTGTCATTGCCGGTCTTTTATCGCTTTCCGGCACCAGCGTGGGTTTGCCTTGTGGCTTGGTGATCAAGTCACCGAGGATTGCGTTGAATTGCTTCTTTCCGAGCATCGCAGTCATAGCGGTAATGCCGAGAACCTTGTGTTCATAAGGGTCGTACCCTGCGGCGGTCACGGCGGCGATGACGGCGTGTTCGTCTGTGTACTTTCGGTTGGAGCGCCCCTCGACCAGCTTGTAGCCAGACCATTGTTTTCCGCTAATAGCCGCCTGTAGCGCGTAGTCCTTGATGTCGGATGCCCAGGTGGTCAGCCCGTCGATTTGGCCGAGAATTTCTTCGACCTCCTCATCCGTGAGCAGAGGCGGCTGCCGAAACTCATATCTGGCAAGCTCCATGTTGGCCTTGGCTCTCTCGCGGCAATCCGCTTTTGCCTTGCAGAACTGGCACCATTTGCCGCAGTGATATTCGCCGCTGCCTTGGAAGGCCAGCTCTGCGGTCGGCGTCAAAACCTTGTCTGCCCATTCGCAAAGCTCCTGCTTCGGAATGGTGAAGGTGCTGACATTGGAGCGCCTGGGCTGGTAAATCGTCATGCTGACGGTGTCGATGTCATAGATACAGTCGAACAGCTCCAGCGCACCGAGGGCATATAGCTTCATCTGTGGATTATCGTCGGCTTCCACCAGGACTCCGCACCCATGCTTGTAATCCACAATGTGTAGCGTCCCGTCTGCGATGATGACGCAGTCGCCGGTGCCGAAGCCCTCTTTTACA
>UMDY01064768.1_pt1 | contig 9146 bp, 2 predicted proteins | sample 1964591 | NCBI WGS metagenome assembly UMDY01 (sample SAMEA4836004, study PRJEB28245) | human gut metagenome | biome: gut microbiome; material: fecal sample | place: Denmark | collected 2008
CTTGTCGCAATAATTCAGTTGTAAAGTTATGTCTTAAACAGTGGAAATAGAAATCAACATTCATTTCTCGACTAAATGTATCTGCATATGACTGTAATCTTGCTTCACCAAAAGGTACACCGGTCTCATCAACAAATAAGTCATCAATAGTATCTGGAATACCTAGTCGTCTACGCTCTTCCAACCATAGGTCTAAATATTTTTTAAATTTAGGTTTTAATACATATACTGTAAGGGGTTTACCTAATTTACCAGAACCTTTAGTTTTAATTTTTTTAGGTGATTCGTATAAACATCCATATTGTAAATACTTATCATCAAAGAATGATACTTTGAATCTTAATAATTCAGATTTTCTTCTTCCGCTTGCCCAAGCTAACGCTAATGCACAAGCATGCGAATATTTTTTACGAGAAACAAGACTATCTAAATATGCTTCAACTTGTTCATCTGTTAGCACTGTTTTCTCCCTAACTTGAACTAGTTTTGGGGCTTTGATTTTGTTAACATTATTACGGAAGTTCTCGAACCTCTCTTCATCATCAGCCAAGATATCTTCGATAAAATTAGACATTGAAGATATTGCACTTCTTAGTCCTCTTACCCTCGCTGGTGATAGACCATTTTTACTTAAATAATTTTGATATTTAAGTAAATCGCGTTTTTTAATCTCACTAAAATCTTTGTTGTTAAGGTTGTGCAATACCCAAACAAAGAAAATGTTAAGATTGGAACGAATAACTTTTACTGATTTTTCCGCATGGTCCGCTGAGTAATAATCAAGATATTCTTCCATTAATTCTAAGTTATTAGGATTAATTTTATCAATATCTTCTTGTGTTGTATTAAAGACCCTAGTTGTTTTCCTAGCCATAATATCAGTCCTTTCGTTATTTTTTATATATACAACCTAATTATTAACCTAATAAAATGACTCTTTTATTAGGTTAATAATATAGTTATAATACCAATAATAATTGTAACAAGTGTTGAGATAGCAAACATTTTATTTTCTCTACGAATTTTTCTTTTTTCAATTTGTTCTTCGAGCTTATTTTGCCTCTCTAGTTTGCGGTCTTCTTGCATTTCATTTACAAGTGAGGACATAGAAGATACCGCATCTTTAACTACTTTGATATCTTCTTTCATTTCTGTCATTTCCACCTTTACATATTTCATTTCAGTTTCTACTACCGCTAACCTTTCTGTACTCACGTCATCACCTCTCACTGTAATTATTTTGAGTTTAACAGTTCTTCAATTTTTGTAAGTCTATCTTCTAAAGTTTTAATTCTTTCTTCAGCAACTGTTAATTTTTCTTCAGCAACTATTAATTTTTCTTCAACTTCTTCCCGTTTTGCAATCTCTACCTTTAGTGCTGCCATTACTGCCGAGATTAAATTGTAGTTATTTACGGTGTAACCTACTTCATCATCATAATTCAAGATATATTCAGAACCCTCATATTGTGCTAACTCCTGAGCGATAATCCCGATTTGAATATCTTCTTGGTCTGCCTCATCCATAGTTAAAGGCATAATCCCATCCTCAATATCAACTCTATCTGCATTTAAGACATATGAGTGTACTCCCGTATTCTTAATCATATTAAAGAATATTTCATCATCAATATCCTTAATATCTGACTTATATCTCATATCAGATGTTTGTATATAACCATTTGAGGCATAAACACCTGCCCATTTGTTATTACTCCATCCTAACCATCTTGTCCCATTTGTTTCAGGTAATATTGCAGAATTGACCATAATATCAGAAGCACTTGAAGCCCACATACATCTACCATTTGCCATGTATATAGTCTTACCATGAATCTCTTTCCATAACCATGCTTGTGTTCCTAATGATGAACTATTACCACCTGAGGCATAAGGTATTAAACCATCTCTTGGACTTCGTAGCCATGTTATGTCATTAGAATTATCACAAGCCAACCCCCAATAACCACCAGCAAATTTCAACTGAGCAAATCGATTCCAATCTCTCCAAGCATTAGAACCATTACCACAACGATAATACACTGCCTGTCCATTAAAAGCCATCTGACTAACAGGGTGGTCCGCCGCGTCTGAACTCCAACCTTTAGTAGTTAAGACATTGCACCAAGTAGCAGATGCAGTATTATTCATTCCTAAATCATTTACCGTCTTAAAATCTAACCCCATCTGATAACTCGCATAATGATTAGGTAACGGGTTTGAACCGCGAGAATCTAAAATACCTAATTTATTGATTGCAATGTCTCCATTATAATAAAGCCAACCATTACTAGCAATTCGTAGATATTTTCCTATTCCACCACTTCCAAGAGCAACTCCATCAGATTGAGCTAATAAATCTAAATTATATCCTGTGTTACCATTAATGGCTAATTTCCCCTTGATAGTAGCCCATTCTCCCATAGGAATGACTTCAAGACATCTTGTGTTTGTAACCTCAAATCGCACATCAAAATCATTATCAAAATTCCCATGATGTAGGTCTATATATTGCCCCGCTTCCATGACACCATCTTCTCGTTTAATCACAGGTACTTTATGACCATCACTGTAAATCGTACCCTTTACATCTAATGCACCTTGTTCCCAGTACTTACCAATACCTACTCCTCCTGGTTCAATATTCATGACACATGATGCAACAGAAATTTTATACTCATAGGTAGATGTGTTTAAACTATCTTTTAATATAATTTGAACATCGTATGCGCTGGCAATTGAGTAAGATGATAATGCAGCAGATTGATAAGTTTGATAGTAACTAGATAACACATGAGCATTAACTTTAGTTACCCAAGATGTTCCATTAGACTCTTTCGTTTTAATTGTAATTGTTTTAGCATTTAAATTTGCATCGGCGATATTTGTTATACCTGTTTGGCATGTTACTTTGATATAAGAACCTTCATCATTAGGATTACCATTTGAATCACATCTATATACATTTATATTTGTAGCTGTAGGATTATTATAATCATATATATAAATAGAATTTGTCTTTGTTGTCGTTCTTCCGCGACTATCTGTTATTGTAGCAGTATAAGTATTAGTTCCAGTTGCATTAAGTTTTGATGATGTACCGCTAGCTGAGGCTACATTTAAACCAGTACCACTTATGTTATAATTTTTAATTGTTGAACCTTGCACCCCGGCAGCAGAACCAATTGTAGCTTTTACCTGACTGTGATTCTTTAAATAGTACCCATTCCATAAATTTACACCTTCAAGTGTTAAACTTCCGATTGTCGGGTACATAGAGCCATTTACATAAAGCGTAAATGTTTTTGATGCTGTACCAATTTTTGTTGAGCCGCTATAAGTTTCAACCGTTATCGTTCCGACTCCACTAAGTGAATTGGGAATCTGTGTTGCTAGAGAATTATCAGGAGTCCATGAACATGATGTTGTTGCGTTTGAACTAATTGTTCCAGCGTAAGAACCAAATGTATATAATACTTTATGTGTAAACGATGTACTTGCACGAGAAATACTAATTGTCCCTGCACTACCACATGTAAAAGAGGGAACTGTAAAACTAGATGCTCTTGGGATTGTTGGTAAGGTAATATTTACAGATAATTTACCCCATTTCATACAGTGATTATTTAAGTTGGCATTTGCGCCTTGAGTATACGATGTTTCAACAGACACATTTAAGTTGAATGTACAAGTACCATCATTATTATGGTTAATAGTTTTATAAGCTGTTCCACCATCAACTCGACTATTTACATAGGTATTACAAAATACATTGTAGTAGTCATTTCCATCTAATTTAAAGTACCATGTCACAGACTCACCATGTCCTGATTTTGTAACGTAAGGTTTAATCTGTAAACTAGTTGTATTATTAGTAATACTTTGCTCATAATAGACGTCAACCAAAAACTTACTATTATCAAGTGTTCCACCAAGGACGTTGGTACACGTTCCTGTATATGTTCCTAGTAATGTATAAGCCATCTTTTTTTACTCCTTTCTTATAAGATTAACCTCTACTAGAGAGGACCGGTTAAGAATTGTACTTAAATACAACTCCACCGGCTTCTCTGGCAGATGGGGAAATAGAAAATCTCCCTACAGTTAAGCTATGTTTAATTTCAGCGTTTGCAATATTTAATTTTTTATTTGAAATCGAAGCAACCACATCGTCACCGTCATAAAACTCTAATGCTTCGTTAGATAGTCTCGCTTTAAATTGAGAACTTGCACCATTTACTGTCCCATATAATTCAAGCCAATTTTCACTAAACTTCATATGTTTACCCATTTCAAGTGTTGCGTTATAAGCATCATCTGCTCTCACTGAAGATACTTTAAACTCATTGTTTAATGTTTCAACTCTTAAAGATATAGATGTTAATTGGTCTTTTGTGTATGTACTTACAGCAAAAAGAGCGTTATTATAAGATGAGAAGAAATCAACTATAGCATTTCTTACATTTATAGCTCCAGTATCTAAGTTGTTTTCTATGATAGGCTTACAAACTGAAACAACGACATTATACTTACTTGTTAAATCTGTTTTATAAGTATTTAAGTATTCAACGTTCATCTTATCAATTGTCCAGCACATTGTATCATACTGAGATGTTATCTGTTCATAGGTTACCTTGAAGTCCGCACGTTCTGCTTCAGATATATAGTTATCACTTGTGATTAAATATATCTTATCCATAATATCGTTGTTACTAGCCAACATACTTTGCATTGAGCTATCAACATATTCAATCATATCCTCTGGAGCTGGAACCCACGCTGTTGGAAGTTTACCATTTACGACCATTAGACATTTAATCGAAATGGCCCCGCTCTTAATGTAGTCACATCTAAAGTCTGCTTGCCATTTATTATTTTTTAATATTGGCGCATCAACTTTTATAGAATGTGTAACAACGACTTCGCCCGTGCCACCTGATGGAATAGTTACGTGTTTGGCAATAGTACCCTCACTCCAACCAGTAATATCCCCTGAACATTGTAAATGTATAGTTCCAGTTGTATGATTTGCACCCTTAACGACATTTTCAAACTTCATTTTAAAATAGAAGTTTATTGTGTCTCCAACGACTAAGTCTTTAAGTAAAATATCATGAGGAAGTATACGCTCGTTATCCTTATCGCCGAAGTTAGAATACGTTTCCCATTCATCAGACGTTTTTTGAGCCAAGTTTCTATTACCAATCTTAGATTCATCATAACCTATAATTTGACCTATCGTTATAGTATCAAATACTGTTGAATCAGTAGCCACACATTTGACTAATAAAGATGTAGCGTTTCTACTTGTGAATGATGAGCGTTGAATTGTAAGCGTTGAATTAGTTCCATTTGATGTCAGCTCCTCCCATGTAGAACCATTATTAGGAGATATCCACCATTTTGCGACAGATGTATTTTTACAAGTTGCAGTTATTACAATGCCATTACTTGGAGCCCATGTGATTCCACCGTCTTGTGAAGTGAAAACTAAAGACGTTGACGTTAAATCTAATGTCTTGGCAGCAGCTCCTGTCGCTCCTGTAGCACCAGTTGCTCCATGAGTACCAATAATAACAGGAGTTGACGTATAGTTTGTACCATTTGTATAAGCCACAACTTCATAGTTCCATAAGTACTTATTGGCCGTTGTTGTTTGCTGTATTGTCGTTGTCCAACCGCTTGTAGCTGTTGTAATACCGCTATTGTTGGCTGAAACAAGGTAATAGTTGGTGATTGATTTAATCCCATTACCCGTCGCACCTGTTGCACCTGTTGCCCCTGTTGCACCAGTTGCACCTTTATCTCCGTAAACACCTATTACTTTAGGTGTGGTTGAAGATGTACTATTATCTGTATATGTGATTGTCTCATAATTCCATAAGTAGCGATTTGTTGATGTTAAAGTAGGAACAGTTGTAGCCCAACCGCTAGTTGAAGTTGTTACACCTGTATTTGTGGTTGAAACCAAATAGTACTCTGTAATGGTTTTTATTCCTTTACCAGCAGAACCTGTAGCTCCTGTATTACCTTTTTTAGCTTTAGCCCAAGAGAAAGTTTTATTAAACACTTTCCCATCAACAGTAATTGGAATCGTAACACTACCTGTATCAGATAAACTTGTTCCGGTACTTGCTGTAATATTTAATCTTGTACTTGTTGTTCCGTTACTTGATGCACTAATAGTTAATCCACTAGGATTTGTAACAGCTCCAACAGATGAACTCACTCTTGTGGCACCTTTATAGGCGATAATATCAGATGTAGTCGTTAAAGCAGTAGGAATGTTACCGTTGTTTTCAGTCGGGAATGTATGAGATTCATTAGTTAAAATAATCGTATAAGCATCTGCACCATTCACCCCGTTTATACCATCGGTTCCATTTGTACCGTTCGCACCATCAGACACTTTAACAAGTGTAACCTCATCATATTTACCAGACGAAGTACATCTTAACGTTAATTGTTTATGACTTCCCCAGATACTATTATTGTGTGTCAAGGTAAAGCTAGAAGAAGTTGCTCCAGAGATATTTGTTACACTTGTAGAACCAGGAGTTCGATAAGACCATTGATAACTTGGTGAAGTTATCCCTGTTGTTTGTGCTGTTAACACAATTTGTGATGGGGTTGGCGTTCCGCTAAAATTGTTTGTATATTTAAATATTTGCTCTCCTGTCACAATAACATACTGAGCATCTGCACCAGCAGAACCTTGTGCACCTTGTATCCCCTGAGGACCTCGTTCCCCTTGCGGTCCTTGTATTCCTGTTGCACCAGTTGCTCCTTGTTTAGAAGCTGACCAACTAAATGTTTTATTAAAAGTCTTTCCATCAATCGTAATTGGAATTGTGAATGTTCCTCCATCTGCTGTTAGTGCTGTATCAGTAGACACTGCAAAATTAACGCGAGATGTTGTCTTACTTACAGTGATTCCATTTGCTGAACTTATTGTTCCGATAGAGTAGTCAGTTCTAACTGTAGTTCCTTTATATACTTGGATGTCTGTATAATATGTAGTTGAAACAGCAGGGACTCGTGAATTGTTAGTTGGGATTACTTGAGCTTCATTACTTAAAACAATAGTATAAGCACTTTCCATATCTTCAACTGCTGGAGACCAGTCCGTAGGTTTATTACCAATTTCGATTTGTGGTCTAGCCAGTACACACGATGTAGCATTACATTGAATATACATTCCTGAATAATAAATATTTTTGACTGTTTTATTCGATGGAATTGATATTGTGCGCCACTTACGACCTTTAAAATCACCATCTTTAACATAATGCCAAATACCAATGTGTGCCATTGTATTATCTGTCCACTCAATTGCCATCTCATAACCAACACGATTAGTCTGCCCTTCGACATTAGACATTCCTGAAACATTGATATCAAGAGAAACAACTACTGTCTTACCTTGAAGAACGGTCCAATCAGCCAAACCGCCAACCTGAACACTACCCGGGGTTGCTCTTGTAATGCTTTTATCAGAAGCTAAAATATAGTTGCGACTACCAACCTGAACTCCGTCAACAACAGCAATTGAGATGTATTCATTGGCTTCTTGCAAGCGTTGTCTAAACGTTCCTAGAACTGAATTGTACGTATTAAATGTACTATCCACACTTGCTTTTTCGGCGGCAGTAACACGTCCGTCTGCAATTACAGTATTAATAGTAGATACTAAACTATTATGAGCAGAGTCAAAAGCCGTCTTAGCAGATGCTAAATTTGTTTTAGCAGTGCCGGTTAAATAGCTGTTTGCATAAGTAATATTATAATCACGAATCATATCGACATGAGTCATCTCTAAAGTTTTTATGTTTTGGGCTATAGCTTTGGCTTCAGCCTCTTCGATTATTCCATCTTTAAACGTGGTGTTTACAGTGTTTTCAAAAGACTCTAAATTATTTGATACGTTTTTAATATCATATTCAACATCCTCAGGAGACGGAGACCATCCGGTATGTTTTGTTCCACGTTCAACTTTAGGATAACAATCCATATGATATGAAATACGGGCATAATGCGCTCCACTTGGCACATTCCATTTAAATTTATTACTATTTTCTGCTTTACGTGAGATATAACCTTTATTACTATCATACCAAGACCAACGGAAGTATTCGTCATTAGAAGATACAGTTTCCTTACTAAATGCCATTATACCACCAGGTACTAATTCAATATAATCACTTGTAGCATATCCGTTTTGATTAACGATATTCCCACTGGTATCTATGTAAGTATTTTTTGTTTCTGTATGTCTTATAATTAAATTTCGTCCACCAATTTCAATGTTATTAATTTCATTAGTCATTTCATTTTTTGTAGGAACATTTGATGTTGCCCCTTGAACAAGTGAAAACGAACTAACATTTAAACTAACATTACCAGCGTTGTCAATATGTAATGTATCAACGTTGTTATCATTTATAACTTTAAGGTTTCTAGCTTCAATTAATTCACCTGTAAGTCTTCCGACCCATCCTCTGTCTAACCTCAACTGACCGATTAGAGCATCTCCGATAGCAGCGTTTTCAAACCACTCAGCTCCATCAGCGACCTTAGAAGATTCTAACACTATTTCATTAGAAAAAGGTGTGTAATTTCCGTGTGTATTATACGCCCTAACTTTAAAATACCAACGTTCTCCTGGTTTACATTGATGCAAATGTGAACTAATTTTACCACGAGCTAAAATTGTACTTTGGCTTGTTATAAAGTTTTCTACTTGTGAACCGTGTAATTCATACCCGTAATAGATTGAATTTTCAAATGTCCACGATGTCATAATCGTCGCAAATAAACCAGTACCACTGATTATAGGTGTTGCTGGTAAAACGTCCGGGAAGTTTTCGTTATCAACATTAACATCGCCACTACCTGTATCAACAGTCGGAGGCGATACGGTACCACTACCACTACTGTCTTCTGTAAAGTCACGTTGTAGAACTCCGAGAACTAATTTTTTATTACCACCGCCATGTGATGATAGGCCTGTTATGGCTCTGGCAGACATTGGCGTTGGTACTGATTCGGCATCTAAAACTTTAATAATATTTTCTTTAATAGAGTATTGTTCTTCTTGAATACGAGCTGATAATTCTAGTTTGAAATCTTCATCTTTAATAATTACAG
>UMDY01008293.1_pt1 | contig 9122 bp, 5 predicted proteins | sample 1964591 | NCBI WGS metagenome assembly UMDY01 (sample SAMEA4836004, study PRJEB28245) | human gut metagenome | biome: gut microbiome; material: fecal sample | place: Denmark | collected 2008
TGAATCGAATTTTGTTGATTACGTAAAGATTTACTGCCGCTCGGGTAAGGGCGGAAGGGGCTCTACACACATGAGGCGCGAGAAATATTGTCCCAACGGAGGTCCCGACGGGGGCGATGGCGGAAGAGGAGGCCATATCATCTTGCGCGGTAATCGTAATTACTGGACATTGCTTCACTTGAAGTTCGACCGTCACGCAATGGCAGGTCATGGCGAATCGGGAAGCAAGAACCGTAGTTTTGGAAAAGACGGTGCGGATAAAATAATAGAAGTTCCCTGCGGGACGGTGGTGTATAACGCCGAAACGGGGGAATACCTTTGTGACGTGACCGAAGACGGGCAGGAAGTAATTTTGTTGAGAGGCGGTCGCGGTGGTCAGGGCAACTGGCATTTCAAGACGGCAACCCGTCAGGCGCCGCGTTTTGCGCAGCCGGGCGAGCCAATGCAGGAAATGACAGTTATCATGGAGCTGAAGCTCCTGGCAGACGTTGGTCTGGTAGGTTTTCCGAATGCGGGAAAGTCTACGCTTCTTTCCGCTATTTCGGCTGCTAAACCGAAGATTGCCGACTATCCGTTTACTACGCTCGAACCGAACTTGGGCATCGTTTCCTATCGTGACGGTAAATCATTCGTAATGGCGGATATACCGGGGATTATCGAAGGAGCGAGTCAGGGTAAGGGACTGGGATTACGTTTTTTGCGCCATATCGAACGAAACTCATTATTGCTGTTTATGGTTCCTGCGGATAGTGATGATATCCGCAAGGAATATGAAATCCTACTGAATGAGTTGAGTACTTTTAATCCCGAAATGCTGGATAAACAACGTGTGCTGGCTATCACAAAGAGCGATATGCTCGACCAGGAGCTAATGGACGAGATAGAACCGACATTGCCCGCGGGTGTTCCGCACGTGTTCATCTCTTCTGTTTCCGGTTTGGGAATCTCCGTATTGAAAGATATTCTGTGGGAGGAACTGAATAAGGAAAGCAACAAGATAGAAGACATTGTTCACCGTCCGAAAGATGTAACCCGTCTGCAACAGGAACTCAAAGACATGGGTGAAGATGAAGACATCATCTATGAATATGAGGAGGAAGCGGATGATGACGATGAGGACATTGATTACGAATACGAAGAAGAGGATTGGGAGGAAAAATGATTTCACTCACAAAAGATAAAGAGCTGAAGGGGTATAAGTCATTGACGGTATACCCCGAAGTAGCTCATTTTGTTACAACACGTCATGGAGGTGTCAGTGAGGGAACATATGGCTCATTTAATTGCTCGCCTTATACCAAGGATTCATGTATCAATGTGAATTGTAATCAGAATAAGTTATTTCAGATAACGGGACATCAAATTAAAGAATTAGTTATTCCGGAGCAAAAGCATGGTAGTGCGAGTCTGGTCGTTGACGAATCGTTCTTTAAGGAGTCATTAGAAGTGAGACGAACACTTTTGAGAGGCATTGATGCCTTGATTACCAATGTGCCGGGATATTGTGTTTGTGTTACGACTGCGGATTGTGTACCCGTGTTACTATATGACAGAAGGCTGCAAGTGGTGGCTGCCGTTCACGCCGGTTGGAAAGGCACGGTGCAGCATATTGTCAGTTGTGTAATGGAACACATGAGCCGGAATTTCGGAACCCGGGGTGCTGACGTAGTGGCCTGTATCGGTCCGAGTATTTCACTCGAATCATTTGAAGTAGGTGATGAGGTTTATGAAGCATTCAAAGAAAGTGGTTTTGATATGTCCATTATCTCTACAAAAAAGAGGAAGACAGGCAAACACCATATTGATCTGTGGGAAGCCAACCGGAGTGAATTGCTTTATGCCGGAATTCCTGCCGGGCAAATTGAAGTAGCCGGTATCTGTACCTATATTCATCAAGATGATTTTTTCTCTGCGCGTAGACTGGGGATTGACTCCGGCCGTATTTTGTCGGGAATAATGATTAGAACGTAATAATCGGCATTTGTAATTGTTGGGATGCCGATGATTGGTTTATAATAAGTTATGTTTGAAATAAAAGTATCACAGGAGATCAAAGATGCTTGTCCGGTCTTTGCCGGAGCAGCCGTATATGCCGCAGTGAAGAATACAGCTTACTGCGAAGGACTTTGGAAGGAAATCAATGCTTTCACCGAAGAACTGACTACTACTACACAGATAGAAGACATCAAACATCAGCCTGTCATAGCTGCCACCCGCGAAGCCTACAAACGTTGTGGTAAAGATCCCGGACGTTACCGTCCGTCGGCGGAAGCTTTGCGTCGTCGCCTGATGCGCGGAATTCCTCTGTACCAGATTGATACTCTGGTAGATCTCATCAACTTAGTTTCTCTTCGGACGGGACATTCTATCGGTGGTTTTGACGCGGATAAAATACAAGGCGCATATCTTGAATTGGGTATCGGCAAAGCAGGGGAACCGTTTGAAGGTATCGGAAAGGGTGTGTTGAATATCGAAGGATTGCCCGTTTATCGTGATGCGTCGGGTGGTATCGGTACGCCTACCAGTGATAACGAACGGACTAAAATGAATCTCGGTACTACCCATATTTTAGCAATCGTCAATGGTTATAATGGAAAAAAAGGCCTGAAAGAAGCTGCTGAGATGATTCAGTCATTGCTGAACGAATATGCAGAATCAGATAGCAGCGAACTTATCTTTTTTGAATAATCAGGGGAGTATTCTGATTGAAAACGAAAAAATACATGAAAGACATTCTCATACTATTATTCGTCTTATTCTTTCCGATGATTGTGAACGCACAAGACAAATCCTCTTTTTCTTTCAGGGAGGTAAACCATATCCGTGTGGCTACTCCCGGATTGTTTGCTAAAGGTAATCATATATACCTGCATTTGGACTCGTTGAAGGAGCATGAATATGCTTTCCCTCTGCCGGGTGGTAAGGTCATTTCTGCTTATGGTACTCGTGGGGGGCATTCGGGGGCAGATATCAAGACTTGTGCTAATGATACGATTCGTGCTGCTTTTGACGGGGTGGTACGGATGTCGAAACCTTATTATGCATACGGAAATTTGGTAGTAATCCGTCATGCGAACGGGCTGGAAACCATTTATAGCCATAACTGTAAGAATCTGGTTCGGAGTGGTGATGTCGTAAAAGCCGGGCAACCTATCGGTCTGACCGGTCGTACCGGTCGTGCTACCACCGAACACGTGCATTTTGAAACCCGTATCAACGGACAACACTTTAATCCGAATCTGATCTTTGACCTGAAAGAAAGGAAATTGCGGAAGGAATGTATTAAATGTAGCAAGAACGGAAGTGGAATAATTGTGAAGTCGCAGGCCGGCAATAACCGTATTGCTCAAAATAAGAAATAAAAGAATGGTAGCCGACCTATTTCAATTAAGTAAGTCCATTACTCCCAGGAGGGCGATCAGGTATTCCAGCCGAGATTTAATGTGCCGGATAGCTCTGGCTATATGAACCTCTACTGTTCGCTCGCTGATATTCAGCAATTCGGCAATCTCTTTATGACTTAGGTTTTCTTTTCTGCTCAAAATAAATATCTCCTGTTGCTTCGGTGGAAGTTCTTCAATAATCTTGTCAATATAATTGTTTAATTCTTTAGCCTGCAATTCTTCTTCTATATTGTAGGAATCAATGTTCGACTGCTCGTAAGCACTTAAAACAGACAGTTTATAGAAGTTTTCATTCAATGTTTTTTTCTGGCGGTTAAAGATAAGATTCCGGGTGACGATAAATAAAAATCCTCTGAAGTTCTCATCTTCTCTTAGAAAAGAACGTGCTTCCCATAGCTTGACAAACACTTCCTGTACTACTTCTTTAATATCTTCAGATGAATTGATATATAGTTTACTAAAATTATATACTTGTCCGCCATATACTTTATACAAGTACTCAAAAGCTTCGTGGCTGTCTGATTTTAGTAATACTATTGCTTCTTGGTCATTCATCTTATGATTTAATGAGGATTTCAAAGAGCGAAGATATGAAGAATAATTCAAAAACACATCTTTTCGAAAAAAAAATAATAAAATGCAGATTTGAGTAAGGGGTAGAAATGGGTTAGATGTATTTAATATATAATGCATGAATCCCGAATTGGCGTAAAGTTAAGGAAAATGAAAGAGCCAGTTTGAGTATATTGTATTATAAACTAGAGAATTTATTGATTTTGCAAAATCTATGTGTATGAAAAACTTTGTTTAATTTTAAATTGTAATCATGAAAGAAAGTATGTGTAGTCGATGGCATTTGAGGCTTATCGTGTTATTAATCTTATTTTTCCCTTTGACGTTGAGTGCTGCGCAAGGGAGAGTGACAGTAAAAGGACAGTCGATAACTTTGAGACAAGCCATTAAGATTATCGAATCCAGTTCTAATTTTAAGTTTTTCTTCAATCCGAGTGACCTTGATGCATTACCGGGTAAAAATCTGGATTGTGAAGGAGAAATCTCGGATGTGTTGAAAGAAGTATTTGCCGGAAGTGGTATCAGTTATGTAATTATGGGAGATGATATCATCTTGAAATTGGAAAAGAAGGCAGCAAGCACACAGCAGAAAAAAGTAGAGATTGTAGGAGGTGTAGTAGATGCGAGGTCCGGAGAATCGGTGGTAGGAGCAACTGTACGGGTAAAAGACGTGAACAGCGGAGTGATTACCGATATGGACGGAAAGTTTACGATTAAGGCCACTCCCGGAGATGTGCTGGTCATTTCATATATCGGATATGAAACCAAGGAAGTGAAAGTGGTCAACGGCAAGGTACTTCTTGTAGAACTTGTGGAAGATGCAAAGCAGTTGGAAGAAGTGGTGGTCACTGCTTATGGCAGCGGACAAAAAAAGGCTAGTATGGTAGGTTCCGTACAGGCAATCCGCCCGGCGGAACTGCAGGTTCCTTCGGCTTCTCTTTCCAATTCTTTTGCCGGACGATTGGCTGGTGTTATTGCTGTTCAGCGTACCGGACAACCGGGAGCGGATGGATCGGATTTTTATATTCGCGGTATTTCTACAATGAACGGAGCAACCAATCCGCTGATTATATTGGACGGAGTGGAAATATCCTCCGGTGATTTGGATAATCTTGACCCGGAAATCATTGATGGCTTCTCTATTTTGAAAGACGCTACTGCTACGGCAATGTACGGTACCCGTGGGGCTAATGGCGTTATGATTATTACCACTAAATCCGGTCGTAATATTGATAAGCCGATTATCAATTTCCGTGTGGAAGGACAGATCACAAGTCCGACAAGTAAGCCGAAGTTTGTCGACGGAGCCACTTACATGGATTTGTTCAATGAATCTTTGTTGAACGGCGGCTCTACCGAATCTCCCTATTCGGCAGAAGAAATTGCCGGAACGCGTGCTGGATTAAATCCGTATGCTTATCCGAATGTCAACTGGTATGACGAGCTTTTTAAGGATCAGGCATTTAACCAGAATTTCAATGTTAATATCCGGGGAGGCGGCAAACGAGTGGATTATTTCTCAAGTGTCACGGTCAATCACGAGACAGGTATGATTAAGAATCGTTCCAAAGACTTTTTCTCCTATAATAATAACATTAATGTGATGCGTTATTCATTTCAGAATAACATTAATGCATATTTGGGTAAGGATTCACGTCTTTCTTTGCGCTTGAATGTGCAGCTGAGAAAAACGAAGCAACCCAACATCAGTATGAACGATCTGTTTGCGGGAGCTATCAATACAAGTCCGGTGGAAGCTCCAGTCTATTTCCCTGACGACGGTGTTACTACACATATCAAGTGGGGTGTGAATGACCGCTTGAAACCGGGACAGCAACAGAATCCGGTGGCACAGCTTGCATCCGGCTATCAGGATAATTTCCGGAGCACGGTAGTGGCGGCATTGGAGTTTGAGCAGAAACTGAATTTTATTACCGAGGGACTTAGATTTAAGGCATTGGCCTCTTTCAAGAACTGGTCAAGTACTACTAACAGTGCTTCCGCAGGTTGGAACAAATACCATTTACAGGATTTCTCGGTAGATGATAATGGAGTGTATTCTTTTGTCACCAGACTTCAGAATGAAAGCGGTGGAGAAGTATCTACGGACTTGAAACCGGGTGTTGCCAACTCGGGCGACCGCCGATTCTATTTCCAGGCTATCATGGACTACAACCGTACATTTGGAAAGCATGATGTGAATGCCATGTTTATCTATAATCAGGATGAACTGGTGACTCAATTATTCAGTGGCGACTTGATTGCTGCACTTCCCAAACGTAAACAAGGTGTTGCTGCCCGTCTTTCGTATGCTTACGACGGGAAATATCTGGCGGAAGTGAATATGGGTTACAATGGTTCCGAGAATTTTGCCAAAGGACACCGTTGGGGATTCTTCCCTTCTATTGCAGTGGGATATAACATCAGTGAGGAAGCGTTCTTTGAACCTTTGAAGAATGTTTTCTCTAACATGAAGATTCGTGCTTCGTGGGGGCTTGTTGGTAATGACAATATTGGTGGGGCACGTTTTGTGTATATGCCGACAATCAATCTGACAGGTACCGGATATACTACCGGGCTGGATGGTGATATAACTTATAAAGGTCCTGTATATTCCCGTTATGGTAATCCGGAGGTTACTTGGGAAGTGGGTAAGAAAGTCAATGTAGGTTTGGATTTGCAGTTGTTTAACTCATTGAACCTGACAATGGACTATTTCCACGAAACCCGTACTGATATATTTCAGAAGAGAGGTACGATTCCTCAATATCTGGGAACAGCAGGAACAAAGGTGTTCGGAAACTTGGCAGCCATGAAGAATCAAGGCTTCGACTTTGCGGCAGATTTCAATAAGAAAATAGGTAAGGACTGGTTTATCAGTTTCAAAGGGACATTTACGTATGCTCATAATGAGATTACAAAATACGATGAATCTCCGAAATATGCTTTCCAGTCAAAAGTAGGGCAGAGTGCAAATATTCCTAGTATTATGATTTCCGACGGTCTTTTCAAAGATCCGGATGATGTGAAAAACTCTAACCAGCAGATCGGAGGAAATCTTAGTGCCGGTGATATCAAGTATGTGAATATCTCCAAACTTTATGGTTATGATGATGATATCGTGGATATTTCTGACTGGGTATGGGCGAAGAATCCTACCGTTCCGGAGATTGTATATGGTTTCGGCCCTTCTATACGCTGGAAGAATCTTGATTTCTCTTTCTTCTTCCAGGGAGTTGCAAAGGTTTCATTGGTTATGAGTGATTTTCATCCGTTCGGAGACAACAGTTTGCGTAATGTCCTGACTTGGATTGCTGACGATCGCTGGTCTCCCGACAATCAGAATATCAACGCCACTTATCCTCGTCTGACCAGGGACACGAGTGTAAACAACACTCAACGCTCTGACTATTGGCTGCGCAACGCTGCATTTATCAAGTTGAAGAACGCAGAAATAGGTTATACATACAAGAATATGCGTTTCTATGTCAGTGGCATGAACCTGGCGACTTTCTCGCCATTCAAGCACTGGGACCCGGAACAAGGAGGAGGTAATGGTTTGAAATATCCTACGCAACGTGTTTTCAACTTTGGTTTTCAGATGACTATTAATAATAACCGCTAATTTGAATAAAATGAAAAAGATATATAATATTTTGTTATCGTTCGTATTTGCCGGCTGTCTCTTGGGCTCATGTGATTATCTGGATATTGTGCCGAATGAAACAGCCAATGAAGAAGATGCATTTGCTTCGGAACAAGCTGCATTGAACTATCTGTATTCCTGTTATTCCTTTATGCCTGCTTATCAGAATTCGCATACTTTTATCGGATATGCAGGAGATGAAATAGTAAGCTGTTTCAACGGAGAACCTATTAAACTATATTTTCAGGGAGGATATACTTCAGGAAATATCGGCAATGTGGATGCGACATACAGTAATATGTATAAAGGTATACGGCAATGTTATCTGTTGAAGAAGAATATTGCGTCCGTTCCGGGATTGAGTGATGATAAGATTAATGATTTCGCCAATCAGGCGGATTTTCTGATTGCTTATTATCATTCGGTATTGATGCAGCATTATGGTCCTATCATCTTGGTAAAAGAATTACCGGATATGAATACACCTTATGACAAGATGGCAGCCCGTTCTCCTTATGACGAATGTGTGGACTGGGTATCAGAACAATTTAGAATCGTATCGGAGAAATTGCCTACGGAACGTATGGGATCTTCTTACGGACTGGCAACTAGTGTAGCTGCCAAAGCGCTGAGGGCCCGATTGTTGCTTTATGCTGCTTCTCCTCTATTCAATGGAAACTCGGAATATTACAGTGACTTTGCCAACAATGACGGCACCTTATTGATGTCTCAAACATATAGTAAAGAGAAATATAAAGTAGCTGCCGATGCAGCTTTGGAAGCAATAAACTTTGCAGAAGATCACGGATACAGATTATATTACGTTGGCGATGATGCCATTGGTACAGCCACCTATCCGTATCCGAAAGATCCTATCCAAAGACAGCTGCGTCTTACATACCTGGACAAGAACGGAACTAAGGAGGTACTTTGGGCAAATACCCGCTTGGAAGAAATGTATAGCATACAGAATAAATCCATTCCTTATCTTTCTTTTGGAGGAGGATATGGTCCGTCTCTGACAATGGTAGAACGATTCTATACCGAAAATGGTCTTCCGATTGACCAAGACCCGACGTATGACTATGAAAATCGTTTTCAGACTACTATTTTGGATGATGATACACGCGGAGAGGGAATAACGTTGAAATTGAACGATCATCGTGAGCCGCGTTTCTATGCCTGGATATCTTTCCATAATGGCTTTTACGAATGTCAGACGGAGAATGTAGTAGCCGACGGTACCAAAGGTATTACTTATCAGGATAAAATGGACCGTTCCGACCGTAAACAACGCAAAAGATGGTTGACACAGTACAAGAAGGAAGACAACAGTGGCAAAATGAACAGAGGAAATAACTACTCTCCAACCGGTTATCTGAATAAGAAAGGGGTTCATCCGGGATCGGCTGCCCGTAAGTCGGACAACGTGCCTTCCTTGAGATATCCGTTGCCTATCATTCGTTTGGGTGAGTTGTATCTGGATTATGCAGAGGCTT